>Ga0115854_10104_pt1 | contig 17537 bp, 12 predicted proteins | sample InSIn2SAF170_FD_83868 | JGI IMG/M metagenome (GOLD analysis project Ga0115854, IMG submission 83868)
GATAGTATTTATACATAATCCAAAACATTTAATGTGTGATAATAGATCCAACAATAATTCATATGATTGAACATATGTTAGCCTTAGGCACCAGTGAACTGAAATTTATAGTGTTGGGTGATAGGTTCGCAAGAGTATTAACATAATGTAGTTTGTAGGAGGGGTGTTGTTTGGCTCCAAAAAATATCTTTGTTTAAAAAATGTGCCCACAATTAGTTGCATGGAACAAGTTCCTGGCTAGGTTACTCAAAGAGAGATTTTTTTTGGAAAAATAAAACTTAAGGAACATTTCACCTTGAGGAATTAGGTCCCTCTCAATGCTTGATAGATTTGATGTTAAGGTAGACCTGGGATATATATTCCCATCTTCACCAGCCAGACTCTCTAATTTTTGGTCATTTACTTGGAATGATACTACATATATTTCCTCGTTTCACCATCTCACACCTCAAACATGTAAAGTTCAAGTACATGTTTTCCAAAAATATTTATAGTCAAGTAAAGATGGGATTTCTCTTTTTATATAATTATTCTCTAGTTTGGTGGTCACTTTATTCTTTGTTATTCATTTTTGCAACCATATATCTCCTTTTAGACATCACATTTCTTTCTTTTTTTCTATATATGATAGTTCCATCAACCACAAGCTAGACAATGGGATGACACCATCACACGCCATATGTATGCAAACATCTTGGTGATTCAAGCACAATATTCCCATTAAACACTTGTAGGAACATTGATTAACATTACCTAACAATAAACTAACATACATCATCACTTGATACTCCCATAGTAGCTATGGATTTCTCTCACTTATTACCTTTATAAGCACTCACAATTCACAATGATCTGCATGCTCTCATAATGACATGGAACATGTTATACCATAAGACATGTTCTAGCATGACCAAATAAAGTTGACATTATGGTATATTGCTCCTTTTGGCTATAGGTAAATCGATTTAACTAGAATTTTATGGTCTTTACAACACTAATGAGAACACTTTGTGCTTCCCATTAGGCACACTCTTCTAACTACACTCCAATGATGACAGACATAAGTTACACCTCTAGTTACATATTTATATCACTTACCCAACCCTATAAATTTCAGTTCACTGGTGCCTAAGGCTAACATATGTTCAATCATATGAATTATTGTTGGATCTATTATCACACATTAAATGTTTTGGATTATGTATAAATACTATCTTAATTTGGATTAATCTTGTAGGTGACATGGTTTTACCAACCTTGTTTTGTACTTAGGGGTTTCAAGAGCCCATGAGTTCAAGATATAAAGGTCTCAATATAACTATAAATTCCAATCAATGTGGAGGTTTCTTGGTTTCAAAGCAGCGGATGAACTTGGTAATGGAATTGTTGCTCCATTACTCCATGTGGTTAGAAAGGATTAATCCCAGTTCCTAGTTACCTAGTGGATATATCACCATCAATGGCCAAAAAAATAATAGCACAATCATATAATATGTTATTTTCTCGGAAGATATTAAGCATATTTTTGTTTTTTTAAAATGGCATATATAAAACACATTTTATGTGGTGGTACATGAGGAAATGGTAAGTTCACATGGAAAAATATGTTATATTAATAATGATCTAAAATTGGATTAGGCAATTTCTTTCTCTTTTCCAAAATCAAATAAAACAAAAAAATAGGACCGTGTCAATGCCTTGCAAGATAAAACAGGGTCTTGAAACAAACAGGTTTCCAATATCTCTTCAAGTCATGAATTAGTCTTCATATGTAACTTAAAATAATGAGCATAACAACACATAATCCATGCAGGCATAATGAAAAGAAAGACAAAATTTTTGTTGACGGTGTTTACCCCTCCTAGGCTACATCTCTAGGTCTATCAACATGACTAGACCACTCATATATTCAGTATCAAATGAAGTACATAGATGTTTGCTTCATGTAAATATGTGGCTATTATCCCTACAAGGTAATGTTCTCCTACAAATAACTCTCACAAATGAAAACAACTCAAAGCATATCCTACAAAGATGACATACTTCAACTAAAATGAGATAAAATGGAGCATGTGAACACTTCAATTCCACATTGAAGCACATAAACAAAACTTCATATTAAGAGAAGTTGAACCTGAACTAAATCTTGCTGGTTATAGTTGTTGTAGTAGCCTTATGAAGGTGAGAATACCCCTACAAGGTCTTCTCCATGCCCAAATACCTTATAGAACTCCTTCCAAACCCTGACTGATTCATACAACTTTAGTCTCAAACCTGCAAAAAGACTATATAGATGTGCTCAAATTGGAAATTAGAGGTTACAAATGGATCTAGAACATCCAAAATCTCCTAAGTGGACTCTTTCTAAGCTCAATTTGGATAAAAAATAAAAAATATATGAGCTTCCAAGCTCTCTCATGAACTTCATTGTTAACCATCCTACAAATTCAACCTTATATTTAGCGGTCCTACAACTCTGCCCCGAAAATCACTAACCAAGCGACGATTTCACTACTCGCTGGTGCATTCTATTGGATAGTTAATTTAGTCTCGGACCCCTTAATCTGAAAAATAAGGCTAGATGGGTCATATAGGGTTGAGGACCTTAACACCCGCTTCTGCTAGTTAAGCCCCTTAACATGGGGATGAGGTCACGTGTGGATCCAAGTGTCCAAGCATAGGGCCAACAACTTTCCCTGCTCATTGAAGCCCCCCAATCCACCAGTGCATGGTCCTATAATGGCCATGCAACCTTGGGGCTAGCCCCCTTCCTTGGAACCTTTTTCCTAATGCCCAAACTCCACGTTTGTGGTCACGTCAAGGGCCATATGACCTGGGATTATCCTGAAAACTCTGTGCCCTTAAAATTTCGTGCTACGAATTGGCATATGGTCTTGTTTTGTGGGTTATCGGGGGTGTCGGAACCGTGGGCCTAGGCTAAGCCCGAGCCCTTGTCTCCCCTACTTGTGGTCTCGTGGGCATGGGGTGACTGGGATCCAGGGCTTAGCCCTGATGCCATCCTCCAATATCAAAGCACATATTCTTTAAATAAAATGTCGTGACTCTATATGTTAAGAATCATCGGTGGCATGGAGATAAGGCACCTTAGTGCTAGACCAAAGGTTGTGTGTTTGAATATTGTAAGGGTAGTTTGGCCCATAACTTCAATTTTACACCAATACTATGATGCCATGTTGCGGCCTCCCATTGGGCCACATGGCTCCCATTCATAGGGCCACTTCAAACAAGCAACCACCAATCAAATTCAACCATCAACCAATGAACCAGATTCTGAAAAATGTCAGTATGCCATTAGGTCATACCCACACAGTCACCCTACTAACTCAGCAATACGGAATCCCAATCAGTTATCCAGTCAACCACCCTTCTCAAATTTTAGTTGTTTCACCAAATGGTCAGCATGCAATAACTTGAGCATATGGTGTCAGATTGAGGTGAAACAAATGACGTTGGATTCAGAATGATTAGCACTTCGATTTGGTATTGGTAACAAGAATTTATGGGAAATTTAATTTTTTAGCATAAAATTGGTCACCTAACCACACCTCCCCACTAGGAACTTTTGGAATCCAAAAGTTTACTTCCCTAGTCAATATAAAGAGGCTGGAACTCAAAAACGCCCAAAAACTCAATCCAAAATGCAAAATTTTCAATTGGTGCCCTTCAAGCTATAATCAAGGCACTTCACTTATCATCTTCATGAAGACTTGTTGTCCTATTGAGAATTGAGCCATCATTCTTATTGTTTTTGTAGGAAAAAAATACTAATGAGTGGAATTTGAACATTCTCTTTACTCTCATCTTTGCACGGCTCCAAAAGCACTTCATCTTGAAGTTAAAACTATTGAAGACAAACTTTACTCCATCTTGGAATTCAGAAGAAAAACAAACTTGCTTTAAAGTCTTCAAACTGAATTTCTACATGAAAAGTACACTGTTGCAAATTTTTTCATGATATGGTTAGCCTTGCCTACAATACATAGTCATCTTATATAATCTTGAAAACAAAGATTCAATTCACACAAGTTTCAAATCAAATACTTGTATCAATGAACATATGACAACTTGTAGAAAACTTTGGATGTCAATCTTGTACATTCACAATAGTCCCATAACATGTGGACTATAAAAAGACAATACATCAATGAAAATCATCTACTTGTTGAACATAGTGACAATGAATGTTCACTTTACAAAGTACCTAAATAGGTAATGACAACAAGTAATTACAAATTTTTTACAAAACAACTTTTACAATAAGTCTACCCAAAATTTGCCTCTCCTAGGCTTATGGGTTCTCTTCTTGCATCCTCTTTGTCTTGAAGGTCACTTAGGATTTGTGGAGAGTCCTCTTTGCCACCTATTTTTTCCCTTGCATTATGTAGCATAATCTCTTTACCTTTCTTTGAACGAAGCTCTGGATGTAACTTCCAACATCGTTCAGTGTCATGTCCATGCACTTTGCAATGAGTACAAAAAACTTCCTCTTGTTTGTTGACATTGAAGTTCTTTAATGCGAAAGAAATTCATTATGCTTGATGTCTAAAATTTGGTTCATTCTTTTAACCATTTTCATATGTTGATCACATACAACCATGCAATGGTCAAGTGCATCACAAATTAACAAGGGTACTGATTCCACAAGTATTCAAAATTTCCATGCACTGGAAAACACTCTTGAGAGTTATGCCTGTCTCTAGAGTTGCAACTTCGATGATTGTCACAAGGTGGTGACATATCATGCTCATATGGTTGATGTACCTCAAGTCATTTGGAGCATTCTCCAAACTCCATTAGATCATATCCCAATCCCATATACTTCGATCTCTCCTCAACCATAATTGGATTTGTAATACCTTGGCCATTTATGTCGAGGCCTCCACCTTCATATCCCATCTTGGAAAGAAACTTCATACCTATGCCTTTGGTATGTTGCTCGAATGCTGCAAAAGAGTTGTTATGCCTATAAACGGAAGGAGTGGTACTTGAGATGCTAGTTACCTCCTTAAACTTGTCATTCATCTCCTCAGCTCCTGATGATGATGATGATGGCCAACTTATAGATGACTGTAGCCACCCACTCTTATCCACTGGAATATGGTGTGCTTCTTGAAGATGTTTGAAAAATGCACATGCAACATCTTCCACATATGGTCCAAAACCATTTTTTGAACCATGCCCACATACTGGCTTCAATCTGGAGGTTTCTCTTGCTAGTACAAGATTAGAAATTTCTGCAACTTGCTCATCAAGAACTTTTTGCAGAAAAAAGAGCATGTGTCTCTTCTCCTCTTCAACTATCTATAAAATCCTTCTCAATTATATGTTCTGCATCCGAATAGCCAAATTCTGCTCCTCTAGCTCTTGAAGACTCTTTTTGTTGCCCATTCTTGCAACTTGGTTAACTGGTGCTCTGATACCAAACTGATCTGAAATTGGATTAGGTGATTTCTTCCTCTTCAAAATCAAATAAAACAAAAAAATAGGACCATGTCGATGCTTTGCAAGATCAAACTGGGTCTTGAAACAAATAGGTTTCCAATATCTCTTCAAGTCATGAATTAGTCTTCATATGTAACTTAACATAATGAGCATAACAACACATAATCCATGCAGGCATAATGAAAATAAAGACAAAAGTTTTGTTGACGGTGTTCACCCCTCTTGGGTTACATATCTGGATCTGTCAACATGACTAGACCACTCATATATTTGGTATCAAATGAATTACATAAATGTTTGATACATGTAAATATGTGGCTATTACCCCAACAAGGTAATGTATCCTACAAATAACTCTCACAAACAAAAACAACTCAAAGCATCTCCTACAAAGATGACATGCTTCAACTAAAATGAGCTAAAATGAAGCATGTGAACACTTCAATTCCACATTGAAGCACATAAACAAAACTTCATGTTAAGAGAATTTGAACCTGAACTGAACCCTGTTGGTTATAGTTGTTGCGATAGCCTTATGAAGGTGATAATACCCCTACAAGGTCTTCTCCATGCCCAAATACCTTATAAAGCTGCTTTCAAACCCTAACTGATCCATACACCTTTAGTCTCAAACCTTCAAAAAGACTTTGTAGATGTGCTCAAATTAGAAATTAGAGGTTACCAATGGATTTATAACATCGAAAAATCCCTAAGTGGACTCTTTCTGATCTAAATTTGGGTAAAAAATAAAAAATATATGAGTTTCCAAGCTCTATCATGAACTTTATTGTTAACCATCCTACAAATTCAACCTTCTGTCTATCGGTCCTATAAATCTGCCCCGAAAATCCCTAATGGAGAGGCAATTTTGCTACCCGCTAGTGCATTATGTTGGATAGTTAGTTTATCCTTAGACCCCTTAATTCGAAAAATAAGGCCACATGGGCCACATGGGCCTGAGGGCTAGGCCTTAACACTCACCCTCGCCACTTAAGCCCCTTAACATGGGGACGAGGACACGTGTGGAGCCAAGTGTCCAAGGGATAGACCGCCTACCCATCAGGGCCCCCAATTCACTGGCACATGGTCATGTGATGGCCATGCGACCCTGCGGATGGTCCCCTTCCTTGGCACCTTCCGCCTAATGCCAAAACTTGACGTTTGTGGTCATGTTAAGGGCTATATGGCTCGGGCTTATCCCTAAAATTCTGCGCCCTTAAACATCCACACTTTAAATTGACATGTGGTCTGGTGTTGTGGGTTATTAGGGGTGCTAGAACAGTGGGCCAAGGTTAATCCTGAGCCCTTGGGTCCCCTACCTGTGGTCTCATGGGTGTGGGGTGATCGGGGGCCAGGGTTCAGCTCTGGCCCCATCCTCCAATATAAAAAAATATACTATTTAAATAAAATGTCACGCCTCTATATGTTAAGAATCACTTGGTGACATGGAGGTAAGGCACGTTGCTGCTAGACCAGAGTTTGTGTGTTCGAATCTTGTGAAGGTAGTTCAGCCCATAACTTAAATTTTACACCCAAACGAGGATGTCACGTGGGAGCCTCCCACTGTGCCACGTGGTTCCCATTCATAGGGCCACTTCAAACAAGCAACAAACAATATAATTCGACCATCAACCAATGAACTATAGTCTGCCACGTGTTAGCCTATCATTGAGTCATACCCTGTACAATCATCCTACTAACTCAGCAGTACAGTATCCTAGTCAGATGCCTAGTGAACTGCCCTACTCAAATTTTAGTTGCTTCGCCAAACTTTCAACACACAAAAACTTGAGAATACTGTGTCAGATTGAGGTGAAATTAACATCATTGGATTCAGAATGACGAGCACTTCAATTTGGCACTAGGTTCAAGAATTTCTGGGTACTTTCATTTTTTATCATAAAATTGATCACCTGATCAAATAATAATTTAAAATGAAGTTTATGTTGGTAGTTATATATTAAAAATGAAAGAGCCAACATGTATGTTGTTAACTTAATCTTGTCAATGCAAGAAACATTATCTAATTAAACATTTAAAAAATGATTAATCTTGAATGTACAAGAATTATTATTTTATAACGAAATCATTGTAAGGAAACCCCTTCGTAGTTCCTTTCAATTCATGGATGGTACTCAATGTAAAAATGTTAAAATTGGTTGTAATACATAACTCAGTAAATATATCTAGTGAGTCATGCAATAGAGGAAACCGACCTAAGGAAATGATAGAATTTTATTACTTAAAACAAGTAAATAACATTCATTAAATGTTTCTTTTAATGTGGAATGTTGAAAAGTTTGAAGGATTTTACTTATGTTGATTATTCTGTTGATTATATAATATTAAATGAGGGGACTATCTTGACATAAGTTATAGGATTTAATATATATTGATTATGTTGATTATGTAGGCTATATAGAATATGTTGATAGACTTGACAATGTAGAATATATAGAATATGTTGAACGAGTTTATAATTTGATTATTGAGAGACTTGATGGACATTAATTATGTTGAATATGTGGAATATGTTGACTTTTTTTTACTATGTTTATTATATTGAGCTTCAAGAAAATATTGATTATTTTGACTATATTAAGGGTTCGTTATGTTAGACCATATCCATTATGTTGACTATTGAAGGAATTGACTATTTTCATTGTTTAACAAGAAAACTCAATTGACAATGTTATCTATGTTACCTATGTTGATGGGGTTGAATATGTTGAATGTTAAATGGGGTGACTATATTCACTATAGAATGATTGGATTAAGTGTTGGGGCCTTGGCTAACCAAGTCCTTAGACCTGGTGGCCCCACTTTAAACTAAGGATTGCATTTTACTTTACACTTGTTTGATGATGTTTGATTGACGAGTTTTTGAATGACGATGTGTTCTGAGGTTTATAAATTACTAGTAATGGTTTACCTAAATTTTTCTTAATAAACCTCTATTACCCTTTCATTTTACTTTAGGGTTTGTTTCAAGTAGATTAATTCTATTTCTAAGTTGGATTTTAGTGGGGTGTCTTATTTTCGTGTTCTTAGTCTCAAATATCTTATGATAAACTTTGGTCTTGGCATCCATTGTCGAACAAGAAAACTTACTTTGACTATGTAGAATATATTGATGGGGTTTAATAGGTTGAATGTTAAAGGAGGTGGATATATTCACTATAGAAGAATTGGACTATTTGTTGAGGCATTTATTATCCAAGTCCTTATGCCTAGGCATTCCCCTTTAAATTAAGGATTGTATTTGGCTTTACACGTGTTTGATGATGATTGATTAACGAGTATTTGAATGATGATGTGTTCTTAAGTTTATAGATAGATAGTAATGTTTTACCTAATTTTTTTTAAGAAACCTCTATTACCCTTACATTTTCCTTTGGGGTGTGTTTCAACTAAGTTAACTTTTCTTTTAAGTTATATTTTGGTGGGGTGTCTCATTTTTTTGTTCTTAGTCTCAAATACCTTATGATAAATTTTGGCCTTGGCATCCATTCCTTTGTTATTTGAAATATTGTGTTGATCATTGTTCACTTGGAATTTGTTATATTCATAAATTGCTTCTTTCAAAATCCCCTAGTGTACTCATCAAAACTCTTGAAAAAATTGAATCTACTACATTCTAAAACACTTGTTGCACTCATTGAGCCACTTTAAATATTATAATCCTCTTATATTTTGAATTTCAGTTATGTTTTTATTAGCCATGTTTCAAACAAACATATCACATATTTCAAATGCATTTGATATCATGATTCAAGTGATAACCATATTTTGAAATTACTTTAGAACCATGGAGTCCTCTTCAAATTAACTTGAATGAGTTAGAATGAGCTGACAACTTATTGAGATACTTTCAATTTTTTTCCTTGCTTCTTTTATTATTCCCAAACATTTCTTTGGTGAATTTTTTTAAAGATATTTCTTTGCAATTTATTTATTATCTATCAAGAAGATTTCAATAATTCTCTTTCAAATTTTCCCCAATGGCCTATCTAGCCATTCTCAAAGATCACTTTTTGGAAACTTATAACAAACATTCAAAATTCCCTGATATTTAATTTGAGGTCCTTGGAAGATGTTTTTCCAAAGGTACTATTCATCTACTAGAATGTTTTCAAGATTTCTAACGTTCCATATTGTATTATCCCTTAATATTGTATCAAGCCTCATTTCCATTTGAACTTTGCATTTATTGTGCAAATCTATAAAAATATTTTGAATTCATTATAGAAAATTGAACTTGATCGAATCCAAATATTTTGATGCATTAAAAATTATGTGAAATGTTAGAATTAAGTGAGATAGGTAGGTTCCCATGGCCTCTTTAAAAACATACATAACATTTGAATGATAAACCTTTACAATCTAATTGTTTGAGCTAACAATCAGATAGAACAAAATTTGAGTCAAGTAAGACTTGTAGAACCTATTGAACATTCAAAATATTTCTATCTTTTAGATTTCTAGAGCTCCATTCATTAGGCTACCAAATATTTCATTAAAATCTACTTGGTATGTTTGCAAGCCATCTTTCATCCTCATGCATTACTTTGCATGTGATTTTACCTATCCTCTGAATTTGAATTATTGCATCATGAGGACAGTGAATTGATGGATATCATTCCTCAATTATGTGTCTTTCAAATAAGAGCATCACAAGTCTCCACTATGACATAATTCTAAATTGGTTCTTTCTTATAAACCGCCCATTCACATCAATTTGAATGAGTACAAGATAGAGAAAGTTTCTTATTCCTGAGAAAAATTCACCTTTAAATGTATTCACGATGTTCATTTCCAAAGATGAAATGGTATTTTTACATTTTCTCCCATTAAGTCACTCTCGTGTTAGTTGAAAACTAATTTGAATTATTTATGAAGATCAATCTATATCCTTAATGAGATTAAGCTTCAAATATATTTAATCTTTCAATAAGAACACGGCGGAAATTTATGTGCAACATTGTTTAAAATCCTCACTAATTTCATCATAAGCCTCTATCATAGATATATAATGAAATTTTATTATCCAAGGGGTTAAAAGTCATGTTTCTTTCAATTTATTTATCCATTTTGAAACACCTACTTTATTTTTTAACATCATTAATAACATTTATTGTTTAAAAAAATCCTATACCTAACACCTAAATGGTTAAAGACAAAGGAGAAGAAGCCCTAGATAAAAATCACATTTATGGAGGATGAACATAAAGAGCCCAATTTGATAAAGATGCAAACCAAATGGTGTGAAGAAATAAATAACAAGAAACAACATATATGAACATAGACATAAGAGCATTGAAACAATGGTCAAAGAAAACAAGAGCCTATGAATGAGGAGATAGTAACATAGAAGGTGAAACATTACATCTAAAAGTAACATGATAAGAACAATTCTTAGACAATGTGGAATACAAATAGTCAAAGAAAAATTAAAAGGACTAAAGTAAAAAACATGGACATAGATATCATAAAAAAGGCTCTAACATTGAACCAAAAAAAATTAGAGAATTTGTATTGAACATTACTTGAGAAAAGCATAATTTCTTTTTTTATTATCACCAACACTTATTTTCTGAGGAATCACTAACACTTCTTTTGAGTAAGTAGCTGAAATGATTAATAACCAATATATATTGAAAAGTAAGGATTGAATAAGATAAATTTTAAATATGAAACCTCATGGAAGGTAAAAGTTATGTAATATGAAAGTTGAATAAGTCCCTTACTAAGAAACAAATAAATTTGGAGGAGAATTTGAATAGTTTTAGAGTGCATATCCAAAGAATACAGAAAGTTGGAAATAGAGTCCTTGTACTCTAAGTAAACAAGGTATTTTTTTCTTGGAATTTTAATCTAAGTTAATTTTCCTCACATTCTAATGGTAGTTATTATTGTTCATAAATGGTGAGAGCATCCAAGAACCATTCAACCATCCCTCACTTAGAAGGCCTCTCAATTTCACAAAATGGCTTATATAATTTCTTAAATACCATACTATAATCTTCAATATAATTGTGGTTTATTCTATAAAACTTGTCTAATTCATGCAGCAATGCTTTCATGTGATAATTATAATGAGCATCTAAGAAAAATTCCCTTAATTGCTTCTAGCCATGAATGGATTTGGTTGGTAATGCTATATATCATGTTCAATTTTATCCTTCAAAGCAAAGGAAAATAATCTACATACAATAACACATTTTTAGCAATTGATAATAGATCCCAAAAATATTAGTGTATAAACCGCAATCAACTTTCCCCTTCACCATGAACTTTAATTTTTCTAGGAAACCATGTAATGCTCCTAAAAGACTAGAAATATGATCCCTATAGGAATATGAAGAGGATAAGTGAGTAATTAATACATTCTTAAATCTAATGGATCCATGTGAGTTAGCTTGACATTTTCCCTCCTTTTAGCAATATTTGACAAAATAGCTCCCTGAAGGTGGAATATCTCCATAAAAAGGGAATAATGCATGTCATAATCCACATCCTCCATGAAAACCTCTAAGAGAAGTTTCTCCATCAATAGACCCTTAATAATTGTGTAAACAACCTCCAAGTGGCACACTATACTCAGAATGGTACCCATTGACAATGCCATGACTGAAATGGTTGAATATCTATAAGTAAAGTTGATGTTGGAGGACATTCACTCCTCACTTTCCAATGAGGATTTTGATACGATTGAAAAAAAATCAAAATGAATCCTTTATCTAGAACCATTAGTCATAAACAATGAATATAAAAAGGATTTCAATAATAAGGGAACCATTAATAATGAAAAACTACCTAGAAAACAAAGTGACAACGTAAATGAATTTTTTCAAATGTCATTATGTCCTTCGCAAATTATAATAATAAATCATGTGACATTATTGATTATTTGATGACATCTTCATTCTCCTAATGTCTTTGTGAAATATAAAATATAATATGCTTCTCCATTTAAATAGATTTTCTAATGATTTAATATTCTTTTATTTGGAACTTTACAACATATATGTCTTGCAACCCATGATTTACATGGGAGACCTTGGAAATAGAATTTCCTTCAATGGCCACATTTCCTTTATGAGCTCGCATGATTTCAAATGAGTTGGTGTAGATTAGGGTAGGAGTCCCTTAATGGTTTTTCGTAGTTTCGCTATACATATTAGATGCAACGTCTAACATATTTGTTGTTATCTTATTTTGACCACACTATAGAAGAATGCCCGGTGCTGATAGCTAAGGTGCAGGAGAAGAAGGCGCAGCCTCAAAAACCTATGCAAAACTTACAAATGTTGAGTGTTGAGCCCCGCGAGGAGGATCAAAATATGAATATAATGTTGAGGATTAAAATAACAACTGGTGATGATAAAGGAAAACAGCTTGAAGAGGATGGTTGGGTCTGCAAGGGCCCAAAAAAATAAGTTGGTTTTGATTTGGAGTGCGCAAAGGAAAAATTTATGGAGGCCAAGAAAAGATTTGCTGAGGCATCCACCTCAGGAAGTTAGGACAAGATGAAAGACACCAACACGCCTGCAAAGGTTGATCCCTCTATACTTACCACGTTCTTGGAGACCTACATGAAACTGTTGGGTGATAGAAAATATGTGAAGGGCATGAAAGAGTTAATAAACAAATGCGCCAGCAAAGAGAACGCCCTTGATGGACACTACGTAGTTAGAAAAATTGGCAAACATAAGGCAAAAACGAGGTGTGAGATGACGCTCACAACGCAGATAGGATATTCTACAATGGACTAGCTCATCTTGGATCTGGGATTCGATGCGAATGTTTTTCTGAAACAAACATGGGAAAGGATGGGGAGACCTGTGCTATAGTGGTCTTTGATCTAGCTCCGAATGGCAAACCAATAGAAGATCATCCCTATGGGATGACTATATGGAGTAATTGTTGATATCGAAGGTGCGAGAGCGATGATTGACTTTGAAGTGATAGAGATCATTGATGATAGTAATCCATACCTTGCACTCCTAGGAATTGACTGGGCCATTGACATGAATGGGTTCATCAACCTAAAAAAGAGGACAATGTTGTTTGAATGTAAATCGCTTTGGTTTGTAGTACCGTTGGACCCAACAGAAGGAGAGTGCTACACTAAATTGGTCTGCGATTATGAAGAAAGTGACGATGAACTAGATCAGATATACAAGATAATAACATGAGATGAAGATTGTATCAATCCGACGACAGATGGATGGATTGCATGGGATCATGAGAGTTTGTGTACCTCTGATTCAGATGAAGAGTTGGAACATTGGCATAATCGTTTAAATGAAGTATCCATGTTGTGATGCAATATGATGACGAAATCGTCGTGATGTGTTTTGTCAGAGGTAAGGAACTTACCTTATTATGTTGGTTTAACTGACGTGGATAAATTTTTGGATGCATTTGACCGTGAAGTCCCTGAGGATGATTGCTTCCAAGCATTATATTTGGCACTATGCACTACGCCTGTAGGATGGTGGGTTATGCACAAGGATAACTTTGATGGATGGCAGGATTACAGAAGAATGATGAGATTACAGTTTGGACGTCCTAACACTTGATTGACTAAGAAATATGATGGGAAGGATGAGAGCAATCACCTAGCAAAATGGACTAAAGCTTATGGAATGGAGCCGCAGCCGGAGTGGGTACACTTATTTTTCCATACTTTGGACACAATTCCCATGAATTGGTATTTGGAGATGGAGCTCGCCATGGCACTGTAGCGTGGGATATCTTACAGGAAGGATTCTTATTGACGTTTAATTTTGAAGATCGCTTTGCAAGCATTGATGAAGCCCTACAGGAGATTAAGGCGGTTATCTTCAGAATGCTGCAAGAACCTATGGAGTGGGTCTAGCTAGATTGGAGCACCTAGCTATGCCATGCACTAAAATGTTATAATGTGACAACTACAGAGGAGGATGACGATCTAAGAAATATTAATATTCCAGAGGTAGAAGGGCATCGCGAAGTTAAGGGCCTGCAAATTGATAACCTGAACATCAGCGCACCATTGAAGACAAGGCAAGTAAAAAATGGTACTAAAGCAGAACCAAAGTTTGCAAAGATTGGAAATTATTGGGATGACGCTATTGTGGATAAAGTTGTTAAGTTACTCCACGAATATCAGGATCTTTTCCCTACCAAGTTTTCGGATTTGAAGGGCATAGTAGGAGACTTGGGCATTATGAAAATCACTCTAAAGCTGGATGCGAAGCTTATTAAGCAAAGGTTGTATTGCATTAATCCTAAATACAAGGAAAAGGTTCGCTTAGAGTTGGATAAGATGCTGGAAGCAGGCATCATAGAACTAGTTGAAGAATCTGATTGGGTGAGCCTGATGGTGGTTCGGGAGAAGAAGGAGAAGGGAGAGATAAGGATTTCCATAGATCTACGAAAGCTTAATGATGCGTGTGTCCATGATCCCCTCCCGATGGCATTTACTGATGAATTATTAGATAATGTTGGAGGGTAGGAGGCCTACTCATTCACTGATGGGTTTTCGAGGTATCATCAGATTAAGAGCACGCCTAAGGATAGGAGCAAAATGACTTTCATGATGGAGTGGGGTTGTTTTCAATACACTGTGATGTAGTTTGGACTCAAGAATGTGCCTGCGATATTTTCTCACGTGGTCATCACAACATTCAAGGAATTCATTCATAAGTTCCTAGAAGTCCACTTTGATGACTAGACATTGTTCAGATTAGTAAAGCAACATGTAGAAAGTCTGCGCTTGATGTTGGATACATGTCGCGAATACCAGATTTCACTAAATTTGAAGAAATGCATCTTTTTTGTTCCCTTTGGAATCTTGTTGGGTCACATGGTGTGCAAGAAAGGGATGATGGTGGATCCTACAAAGATTGTAGTCATTGTGAATTTGGAGGCCCCAAGGAATGTTAAACAGCTGTGCACGACGCTGGGACATACGGGATATTACAGGAAATTTATCAAAGCATGTGCTCAGATTATTGCGCCTGTGGAGAAACTACTGAAGAAGGATGCAACATTTTATTGGGAAGAAGAATGTCAGCGCAGCCTAGATGTTTTGAAAGAAAAGATGGTCATCGTGCTGATCTTGTTATTCCCATATTGGAAGAAGGAATTTCACGTACACATTGATGCCTCTTGCATTGTGTTGGGTGGAGTGTTAACGCAAGCTGGTGAAGGAGAAATGGACCATCCTATACCCTTCACGTGTAGGAAATTATCGAATGCTGAGAAGAATTACTCAACCACTGAGCACGAATGGTTGGCTATGGTGTACGCACTGCAAAAATTTAGGCATTATTTGTTAGGAGGGAATTTCAAGATGTATACAAATCATTCTGCTTTAAAATACTTGGTCAATAAGCCTGTGTTGGGAGGGAAGATCTGCAGATGGTTGCTGCTATTCCAGGAATATGAATTTGATGTAATTGTAAAACCAAGAAAGTTAAATGTAGGGCTTGACTATCTGTCGCGGATCGAAACAAGAGAAGAGCCCAATAATTTGGAGGAATGGTTGCCTGATGTGCAACTCTTCAAGGTGCACATAGTAGATAATCACTTTGTCGATATTATTCACATTTTGACTACAAGGAAGGGCATCGCGAAGTTAAGGGCCTGCAAATTGATAACCTGAACATCAACACACCGTTGAAGACAAGGCAAGTAAAAATTGGTACTAAAGCAAAACCGAAGTTTGCAAAGATTGGCAATTATTGGGATGACGCTATTGCGGATAAAGTTGTTAAGTTACTCCACGAATATCAGGATCTTTCCCCTACCAAGTTTTCAGATTTGAAGGGCATAGTAGGAGGCTTGGGCATTATGAAAATCACTCTGAAGCTAGATGCGAAGCTTATTAAGAAAAGGTTGTATCGCATTAATCCTAAATACAAGGAAAAGGTTCGCTTAGAGTTGGATAAGATGCTGGAAGCAGGCATCATAGAACTAGTTGAAGAATCTGATTGGGTGAGCCTGATGGTGGTTCGGGAGAAGAAGGAGAAGGGAGAGATAAGGATTTCCATAGATCTACGAAAGCTTAATGATGCGTGTGTCCATGATCCCCTCCCGATGGCATTTACTGATGAATTATTAGATAATGTTGGAGGGTAGGAGGCCTACTCATTCACTGATCGGTTTTCGAGGTATCATCAGATTAAGATCACGCCTAAGGATAGGAGCAAAATGACTTTCACGATGGAGTGGGGTTGTTTTCAATACACTGTGATGTAGTTTGGACTCAAGAATGTGCCTGCGATATTTTCTCACGTGGTCATCACAACATTCAAGGAATTCATTCATAAGTTCTTAGAAGTCTACTTTGATGACTAGATATTGTTCTGATTAGTAAAGCGACATGTAGAAAGTTTGCGCTTGATGTTGGATACATGTCGCAAATACCAGATTTCACTAAATTTGAAGAAATGCATCTTTTGTGTTCCCTTTGGAATCTTGTTGGGTACGTGATGTGCAAGCAAGGGATGATGGTGGATCCTGCAAATATTGTAGTCATTGTGAATTTGGAGGCCCCAAGGAATGTTAAGCAGTTGCGCACGATGCTGGGACATATGGGATATTACAGGAAATTTATCAAAGCATGTGCTCAGATTATTGTGCCTATGGAGAAACTACTGAAGAAGGATGCAACATTCTACTGGGAAGAAGCATGTCAGCACAACCTAGATGTTTTGAAAGAAAATATGGTCATCGTGCTGATCTTGTTATTCCCAGATTGGAAGAAGGAATTTCACGTACACGTTGATGCCTCTTGCATTGTGTTGGGTGGAGTGTTAACACAAGCCGGTGAAGGAGAAATGGACCATCCTATACCCTTCACGAGTAGGAAATTATCAAAGGCTGAGAAGAATTACTCAACGACTGAGCACGAATGGTTGGCTATGGTGTACGCACTACAAAAATTCAGACATTATCCTCTTTTTTAGGTTGATGAACCCATTCATGTCAATGGCCCAGTCAATTCCTAGGAGTGCAAGGTATGGATTACTATCATCAATGATCTCTATCACTTCAAAGTCAATCATCGCTCTCGCACCTTC
>Ga0115854_10105_pt1 | contig 17483 bp, 12 predicted proteins | sample InSIn2SAF170_FD_83868 | JGI IMG/M metagenome (GOLD analysis project Ga0115854, IMG submission 83868)
AACAGCAAAAGTGAAAGATGGTAAAGATGCGACTGGAACTGAAACAGTTGTTGAAAAAGGTAATGAAGAACCAGATAATCCAGCATCAGCAAGTGGAGTATGGGTAACAGTCTACAAAACAGATGCCATCTTTCACAATGACTTTTGTTCCGACGATTTCACCATCGACGATAATGTCTTCTGTTTCAACCGTTGGTGTTTTACCATCTTGACCATCACGGCCATCTTTTCCATCTTCTCCATCGAATCCGTCTAATCCATCAAGTACTTCATTTTCGCTGATGATGGTCTCTGTTACTTCCCCTTCATCATTTACTTCTCGTTCTTTGACAGTAATTTTCGTTCCGATGATTAAGCCATCTTCAATAATTTCACTGGTTTCAATAATTTGTTGCTTGCCACGTCCATCATCAATGATAGTTCGAGAGCCAATGGCATTCCCTGCTTCATCTGTGATGGTTTCTGAAGTAACTTCTGGTGTTTTTCCATCTTTGACGAATGTTTCTGTTGGATGTCCGTTGCGGATCTCACCATTTTCATCACGGTATTGTGGTGTAATGATGATTCGAGTTCCTTGGTTACCATTTTCATCGGTGGCATTTTCTTCAATGGTTACTTTTGGTGATAGACCATCTTTCCCGTCTTCTCCATCAACACCATCAATTCCGTCGTAAATCTCACGTTCAGAGACAATGTTTCCATCGCCATCTTTCACAATGACTTTTGTTCCGACGATTTCACCATCGACGATAATGTCTTCTGTTTCAACCGTTGGTGTTTTACCATCTTGACCATCACGGCCATCTTTTCCATCTTCTCCATCGAATCCGTCTAATCCATCAAGTACTTCATTTTCGCTGATGATGGTCTCTGTTACTTCCCCTTCATCATTTACTTCTCGTTCTTTGACAGTAATTTTCGTTCCGATGATTAAGCCATCTTCAATGATTTCACTTGTTTCAATGACTTGTTTCTTACCTCGTCCATCATCAATAATGGTTCGAGAACCAATTGAGTTCCCTTCTTCATCTGTGATGATTTCTGAAGTGACTTCTGGTGTTTTTCCGTCTTTTCCGTCTCGAATGAATTTATGTGATAACTGAATGTCATTATTACTGTCATCTTTCAATCGGTTACCGTCGGCATCTGTTTTGTAGACTGTTACCCATACTCCACTTGCTGATGCTGGATTATCTGGTTCTTCATTACCTTTTTCAACAACTGTTTCAGTTCCAGTCGCATCTTTACCATCTTTCACTTTTGCTGTTCTGATAAGTTCATCTGCATCCTTAGTGTACTTACCATCTCCATTAGTATCGTAGTAGAATGTGATGGTCGTTTCACCAGCTTCTTTGTTACGCGTTGTATCAACTGATGGTGTGCGACCGTCTTTACCTGGATTTCCATTTTGACCTGGTGCTCCAGGTTCACCTTTTACTTTTCCTAAGTCCTTATCAGGTTCATTTTCAAATTTAGCAATTAGGTGCCCGTCTTCATTAATTTCAAAGGTTGGAGTTTTTCCTGGTTCACCTGGTTCGCCCGTTACTTTTCCAATTTCTTGTCTATTACCATTTATTGTGACATATAATTTCCCATCTTCAATATCAAATTTTGGAACAACAGGCTCTTTCGATTCAACTGGTTTGTAGATAAAGATTTCATCTTGAGACTCTTGCAATACTTGTCTAGAGACTTCTCTCCAGTATTGTCCGTTTCGTTGGACAAATGTACCTGCTTCAGTAACTAACTTACCATTAACAAAGCCATCAACAAATTGATCTGTCGTTGACTGAGGAAGTGTGTCCGGATTGACATGTTCATATAATACTTGAACACGACGATCTTTTCCAGATTGGACTTTTTTGATCTTTCCAGCTGCAACTGTTTGAGGTGTTTTTCCTGGAAGTTGATTATATTCTTCTTCAGAATAGATATGTGTTTCAAAACTACTATCTTCAACCGTCATTTCATATAATTTTTGGGGTTGAACTTCAACCAATCCAAAATCGATTGTTGAATTATGACCATTACTGTTAAAGTGTGGGTTTTGAGGGCTCACTTTGATAGTTGTTGTTGCTGCGTTAGAATCCTGGTTCCGATTATTACCTTGATATGGTTTTGTTGCTTCGTAGCCTTCTGGTGTCTGGAAGATTACTTGATAAGTTCCTTCATCCAGATTATCAAAACGGTACTCACCATTTCGGTTAGTGGTTGTTGTTTGAACATTACCAAACTCATCTACAAGTTTAACTGTAACATTTGCTAATCCTTGTTCACCAAGGTCCTGAACACCATCTTTGTCTGAATCGACCCAGACTTTATCCCCAATTGAATATACTTTTCTCTCTGGTTCAGCCACTTCTGGTTGAACTTCAACTAATCCAAAATCGATTGTTGGATTATGACGATCTTCATTAAAATGTGGATTTTCAGGACTCACTTTGATAGTTGTTGTTGCTGCGTTAGAATCCTGTCCACGGTCATCACCTTGGTATGGTTTTGTTGCTTCATAGCCTTCTGGTGTCTGGAAGATTACTTGATAAGTTCCTTCATCCAGATTGTCAAAACGATACTCACCATTTTGGTTTGTGTTTGTTGTTTTGACATTACCAAACTCATCTACAAGTTTAACTGTAACATTTGCTAATCCTTGTTCACCAAGGTCCTGAATACCATCTTTGTTTGAATCAACCCAAACTTTATCCCCAATTGAGTAAACTTTTCGGTAGAAACCAGAATCAATGGTCATATTATCAGCATTACTAATTCTAACTGGAACAATAGTGCCATCTGAATCCTTATCATCATTTTGATTATTATTTGTATTTTTTTCAGTCGGAACAAATCCTTCGGGTGTAGAGAACTCAACAAAATAAAGTCCATTTGATAGTTCATTAAATTCATAGTGTCCTTTAGCATTAGTTCGAGTGGTTCTAATTGTTTCTCCTAAGTTATTTAACAAGCGAACTTCAACATTAGGAATACCGAGCTCATTTTGTTGCTGAATACCGTCTCTATTCTCATCATGCCACACATAATTACCGATTGAATATATTCTTTCTCTAGGTGTAGAAGTTGCCGCACTAGGAGAACCGCCAATATTGCCTAGACCATCACCTACCGTTAATCGTTCCGTGTCACCACTTCTTATAACAGCATATGAAATTAATTGACCAATTACTGATTCTCCTTCACGAATATCAGTTTTACTATCTACTACGATAACGTACATATCATTTTGATTAATTGTTCCAAAATTAGCTCTGCCTGACGTATTATTATTATAGAAATTATTCAGTTGTGGATATTGATTTGTCACATCTCTAAAAACTTTTCGATCATTATAGTTATTAGCATTGGTGCTCTCAGATACTTTAGTTTTATCTAAAACTTTATATACTTTAACATTACTATTTTGAGAATTTAGAGTTCCTCCTTGAGTTGATAATGTAATATTAGTATTCGGCATTTCTTTTCCTAAAGGATTGATATAAATTACCTGTCTATACGTATCACCATCTGTTACATGGACAAAAGATGACTTAGCATTCATATTTCCTTTCTCAGCAGTTGCTTTAGGATATTCTACTCGTACGTTTGATAAGGTAAATTTTTCAGTGCCAATTGTGTACTCAATATTATAATTCCCAGTTTTTGTTATTTTATTTCGGTTGACAACGTGATCATATGATAAATTGACTTCAATATTATCATTGTTTTTAACATATTCTGTAAACGTATATCTTATTATGCCCTTTTCACGATCATCAGAAATAAATGCAATAATATTTCCATTCTTATCTTGTAGTACTGGAGTAGATCCACCGGTTCGTCCATTAGGATTAATATCATCTACAGTAATATAATTATACTTTACATCAAAATAATCTCCTGGTTCTACTCTTTCAACATCAGAATAAGAATTATTAAATTGGAGACGTGCTCTTACTTTAATTTCTCTATTTTTTTCATTATCAAGTGGGTAAATTGTTCCTTCTGTTGATAATAATTCACTATCTTTTTGAGAAGTAACATTAATTAAATGACCTACATCTCGCCCTTGAGGATTAGCTAATAACACACCTGGTTGAGTATGTTCATTCGCATACTTAACACCAGCTTGGATGATATTTTCAAGTAGTTGGTCTGGGTCGTTAGCAAGGGACATATCAACATTAGCTAAAATACCAGCAATATCTTCAGCTTTGTAGCCTGCATCTTTTAAGTAGGATTCAACAACTGTTTGTGGGTTGTCTGCTTGCTGAATGGCTTTTTTGAATGTCTCTTTGGACTGATCTTGTGGGGTGGTACTGTCTTTATCCGCATCAATTAAGCGTTCTGTTTGATCAACAACGTCATTTTTAGCTTGTTCTTTGGTTGTTTCGATTTCTTTAACAGCTGCTTCGATAGCGCGGATTCGTTCTTCTTTAGCTGCTTCGACGCCGTAAGATTGTTGGAGTAAGTTGGCGTAGGTTTCGATTGTCGCCGCATTCTTGAAGTCAACAATATCACTATGATCGCGCAAGTAAGTTAAGAACTCTTCTGGTAGTTGGTCAATCTGTGATAAGGTAGTTGTTGGTGCTTCGGCTGATTGTTCTTCACGAACTGGCTCAGCTACAGATTCAGCAACTGGTGCGAGTTGAGTCGCAGGAGCTTGAGGTGCTTTTGTATTTGTTTCTTCTATATCAGAAGTTTCTTCTGTTTGCTCATGACTGGCAGCTTGTTTTTCTTCAGCAACCTCTTCAGATTCAGTTGCTTTCTCGTCGGTCTCTTCAGACGTCTTGACAGCTCTTTCTTCACTGATTCTGTCTTCTGTTACTTGAGGTTCTTCTGCTGATGTAACAGCTTCTTCCTGTTCTTGTAAGTATGGTGTATCGGGCTGCGGTTGTTCCTCAGCTGTTTTATCTGAGACAACAACTGTACGCTCGCCGACTGCTAATTCATCTGCACTTACAGATGAGCTAGTTGCGAAGGCAAGTCCCGTTCCGATTGTGACGGACGCTAATCCGACTGTTAATTTTTTCAAAGCATAGCGCTTAAATTTATTGCCTTGCTTTTCTCTAAGTACTTGTTTATTATTTTTTCCGACCATGTAAATCCTCCTATAAAAAGTAGTCTTGTCATCATTATAGCAACAAATTAACAGATCTAGTTTTCATATTCATTCATACGAACTGAAGAATATTCCGATAATCAGGAGAATTATACGGATTACCATTGTATTTTTTTTTTTTTTTTTTTGAGAAACCGTTTACACAATTTTTTTTTTTTTTTTTTTTCATTTTTTAAACCTTAATAATATTTTTCTTTTATTTTTTTTTTAATTTAATTAAAAAGAAATGAAAATTCATTTAAATTCATGTTTGATTAATATTGCAATGTTTAATAGGAGGATGATAAGACTATGAAAGAAGTGTTGCGAACTACTGATTTTAGACGACTAAACTTGTTAAGTTTTTTACATGCTAATAGAGAACACCCCACGCCATTCGAGGATTTAGCAGAAATGTTTGATGTCACGACGAGAACAATTCGCCAGGATTTAGACTTTTTACACGATCATTATAGCGACTTTGGAACTGTTGAGCATACAACAGAAGGGATTATCTTAACCTTAAGCAAGCGAGGTAATAACACATTAGTTAAGCAAAACTACTTGTTATCTACTAATTACATTAAAATCTTGCTTTATATTTTAGAGCAAGGTACCACAAGTTTAGAAGATATCGCAACCACATTCTATATTAGTGTCAGTTCTGCTTCACGTATAATTAATCAATTAAGTAAACGATTAGTTGAAAAATTTGATGTCTCTATTTCACATTCACCGATTGAACTTCACGGCGATGAACGCCATATTCGCTTCATTTGGGCGCAACATTTGTACGAGATAGAAGCACTACTTGACTGGGAAGGTTTGGGAGTAGAAGAGGAATTACTTGATAGTTGCATATGGGACATTATTGAAGCAATGGAAGTTTCGGTAAATATTATCGCTTTTTCCTCGGCTAAGATTTTAACTTATGTTGGATTCCAGCGCTATCAACAAGGTAATCTAGTTGACGAGACCGTTTTGAATACTGACTTTTATCTTGATCAATTATTTCAAGCATTCGATTATGGTACTGAGAAGATACAAGCCTTCAAAGATGAAATCAGTCATATTTTTAATGTGCCTTATTCGGATGAATTGATTGGTCAATTGTTTTATGTCTATTTACAAAAGAATTTTTCTCTCAATTATGAACATTTAATTGAGATGGATAAGCAAAACTTGAGTAATAAACGGTTGCAATTAGATATCGGTGGGATGTTGTATCGGTTGAGTCATGAGTTTAAGATTGACTTACCGAATAAGTTTGATTTACTGTTAGAGATTCATAATTCAATTCACTTGTTTAATATTGATTTAGGATCGAATTATTTATATGTAAGGCGCAATCATTATGCATGCAAGCATCTGCAGCAGTTAATTCCGGAATTTTATGAGCGGGCTGAGGGACTCCTTCGAGAATTAGTATCAAGCTTGGAGATGAAGCGTCTGGATGATCCGAATTACATGGAGTATTTGATGTATATTTTATTGATCAACTGGCATGATTTGCTCCCACAATTATTAGAGAAGTCGAGTCAGTTGAAGTTCTTAATTATTAATCATCATAATACACGGCATAGTGAGGTGCTGAAAGAATTGTTTCAGTTTTATTTCCGGAAGAGTATTCACTTCGATTCGCTGGAGTATCCAGAATTGCGCTGGCAAGCGATTAATCTCGATGATTACTATGCCATCTTGACGACAAAAAATGTGATTGATCTAGAGACGACCACACCAATTATTCATATGAATGATGTGCCGACAAAGGAAGAGTTCAACCGCATTCGGACAGAAATCAGCAATCTTCTCCCTAATAGTATTAATCGACTATAGCATAATCCCCGCTACATGAGTGTCATAATTCATGTAGCGGGGATTTTTATGGTATGCGGTTATGAATCCAAGGCTTCGAGTTGAGCTAACAGCTGGGTATATTGATGGCCCATTGCTGTGATAGTCATCTGCCGACTATCCGGATTCTCACTATGAGCAAGGGTGATGTGTAAGTGGTCTGCTGGCATGTCTTCCATTGCAACGGTTGGCCATTCAACGATAGAGACTCCTTCTCCACTGAAGTATTCCTCTAGCCCTAACCCCTCAACACCACTATCTTCCAAGCGGTACAAGTCCATATGATAAAGCGGCAGGCGTCCCGAGGTATATTCGCGAATAATGGTGTAAGTGGGACTCTTAATTATACGATCAATCTCAAGGCCCGCTGCAACTCCTTTGGTAAAAGTGGTCTTGCCTGCTCCAAGATCGCCTTCCAACAGAATCGTCATACCTGGCGTTAAATATTGGCTCAGTTTTTCGGCAAATTGTCGCGTTGCTTCTTCTGAATGTAATTGTTTTTGATACATTTAAAATCTCCTCTTACTTGCAACAGAAAAACCACGAGGCATGATGCTCATGGTCTTTCTATCTTGATTATTTTGGTGATTGTTTATTTATATAGTGGATTTTTGTCAGTTAATGCTTTAACTTCTTGACGAATAGCTTCTTGTACAGCTTCGTTTGCTTTCGCGCGTAGCGTACGGACGATCAGTTCGGCTACTTTACGCGCATCTTCTTCATCGAAGCCACGTGAAGTGATGGCTGGAGTACCGATACGGATTCCGCTGGTGACGAATGGACTTTTCGTCTCGAATGGAATGGTATTTTTGTTAACTGTAATTTTCACTTCATCGAGTAGGTGTTCTGCTTCCTTACCGGTTAAGTCGAAGCCTGTCACATCAATTAAGGTTAAGTGGTTCTCAGTTGCTCCCATAATGACGCGCGGTTCCTCCGCTTCGTTGAACACTTCTACCATCGCTTTAATGTTTTTCTTGACTTGTTGTTGGTAGTCCTTGAACTCTGGTTGTAAGGCTTCATGGAAGGCTACTGCTTTAGCGGCAATCACGTGCTCAAGCGGTCCGCCTTGTGAGCCTGGGAAGATGGCTGAGTTTAATTTTTTCGCCAACTTGGTGTCGCGTGATAGAATTAAGCCACCACGAGGTCCACGTAAGGTCTTGTGTGTGGTGGACGTGACAACATCAGCATAAGGAATAGGACTTGGATAGTCCCCCGTCGCTACCAAGCCAGCGAAGTGCGCCATATCGACCATCAAGTATGCTCCTACTTCATCAGCAATCTCGCGGAACTTCGCAAAGTCCAGCTCACCTGGATACGCACTATAACCAGCAATAATCATCTTCGGTTGATGTGCTTTGGCTAATCTTAAGACTTCATCATAGTCAACTCGCTCGGTTTCTTGATCGACACCATAAGGCACTACGTTATAGATAATCCCACTGAAGTTCACGGGTGATCCGTGTGTTAAGTGGCCACCGTGAGACAAGTCCATACCCAAGTAAGTGTCTCCTGGTTCCATTAAAGCTTGGAAGACAGCATAGTTTGCTTGGGAACCAGAGTGTGGTTGGACGTTCGCATATTCAGCGCCAAATAATTCCTTCACTCGGTCAATCGCAAGTTGTTCGACAATATCGACATACTGGCATCCACCATAATAGCGCTTACCCGGATAACCCTCCGCATATTTATTCGTTAAGACACTTCCTTGTGCCTGCATCACTTCATCGGATACGAAGTTCTCCGAAGCAATCAGTTCGATATTCTCTTCTTGACGCTGTTTTTCTTGGTCAATTGCCTTAAATAGTTCAGTATCTTTCACTATAACACAACACCTTTCTTCTACATGATTGTTCATAGGTTTCATTCATATGACATCTATAAAGATAACTGATTTTTTATTATTTTTCAACTGACAGCCTTTTAGTCGATTGGGTCAATTATTCACTGAGATGTTCTAACATGTCACGGACCATCTTCTTCAGATCATAGGTTGGGTTAAAGCCCCATTCATTCTCGGCTGCTGAGACATCCAGTGAATTCGGCCAAGAATCAGCAATGCCTTGACGGACTGGATCCACATCATAGTGTAACTCGAAGGAAGGAATTTCTGCTTTAATCGCTGCTGCAATGTCTTCCGGCGCAAAGCTCATCGCACTAACGTTAAACGCATTACGATGCTGTAAGTTCTCTGCGGGGGCTTCCATTAAGTCAATAATTGCTTGAACTGCATCTGGCATATACATCATATCCATCTTGGTTCCTTCCGCGATAAAGGACGTATATTGACCATCTGCTAGTGCTTTATAGAAGATATCAACGGCGTAATCCGTTGTTCCGCCACCCGGTTCTTGTTCATAACTAATCAGTCCGGGGAAGCGCACCCCACGCGTATCAACGCCGAATTTTTCATAGTAATAATCTGCCAGTAATTCACCACTGACCTTGGTGACTCCATACATCGTGGTCGGTCGTTGAATTGTATCTTGTGGGGTATGATCTTTTGGGGTATTGGGTCCGAATGCACCGATCGAACTTGGGGCGAAAAACTGCAGATCATACATCCGAGCTAGTTCCAATGCATTAATCATTCCGCCTATGTTTAAGTTCCAGGCGCCTTGGGGTTTATCCTCACAAACAGCCGACAACATCGCGGCTAAGTGGATAATCGTATCGAAGTTCCCATCTTTCACGATTTGTTCGAACGCATCATCGTCCAACACATCTAACACTTGGAAGCGACCATTTTGGACAACTGTGGAATGCACATCTTCTCTCACATCTGTCGCTAGAACGTTATCCACACCATAATCTTGGCGCAAGCGTTCGACTAAAGCTGTTCCAATTTGTCCCAATGATCCTGTTACTAATATACGTTCCATTTTATCTCCTCCTTAGATTTTTTACAGTTGTGATCCTAATTAATCAAGCCATAATTTTAATCCGTCTCAACGGGTTTCACTTCTACATCATCAGCCGCGTAACGCTCAATATAAATCTTGTCAATAATAACGGCTAAGGCATTATCCCCGGTAATATTCGCGGCGGTTCCGAAGCCATCTTGAGTAATATAGAACGAAATCAGCAAGTTCGCTATCGTTCCTGTCGGGTCTACTCCCACCAATCCTAAGAAAGGAAGAGCTGACATAATCGCTCCACCTGGGGCACCTGGCGCAGCGACTAACGCAACACCTAAGACTACGATGAAGGGAGCAATCAAACCAATATTGACGGGCATATCATTCAGAATTAAGACCGCAATTAAAGAAGATACGATCGTCGAGACACTTCCCATTAAGTGAGCTGTTGCGCAGAAGGGAATAACAAACTCACGAATACGCTCCGACACCCCATTCTTACGGGCACTCTCTAAGTTAAACGGAATAGACGCGGCACTAGACATCAAGCCGAGCGCAGCCACATAAGCAGATAGTTGATTCTTCACCATCATCCACGGACTCTTACCGGTATATAGGCCCGCTATAATGAACCAGCCAATAATAAGTACCCAGTGTAAGACAATAATGGTCACGAATACACCCGCAAAGACGAGTAGCATGCTGAAGATTTCTCCCGTGTAACTCAAGTTAATGAAGTTTCCGAAGATAAAGTAAGGTAGCAATGGAATAATAAATCCTTCTAAGATGAACGTGACGGCTGCATTTAACTCGTTGAAGATATTGTACATCGCTTTTGAACCTTTTTTATGTCGGAGCCAAGAGATAGCAATCCCAAACATAAAGGCAAACACAATAGCTGCCGAGACTGTAAACATCGGCTCAATGGGAAACTCAAAAAGCGGCTCTAATTCTTCAATCCCTCCTTCAGCTGCAGCACCAGAATTAATAATTAATGGGAACAGATTGGTCCCGACAATATAAGCCAAGAACCCACCAACCATCGTGGATAAATAAGCTAAGCCTGTCGTAATTCCTAACAACATACCTGCCCCATCGGATAAATCAGCAATCCCTTTTACGATAAATCCCACAATCATCAGTGGAATAAAGAACGTTAGAATCTCACCAAAAATCGCTGAAAACGTAATGGGAATCTGTAAGATAACTTCCGGCAAAAATGACAATTGTCCGACTAGAATACCAGAGGCAATCGCAACAAGTAACTTGACGATTAAGCCCCAACCGCCTTTTTTCTTCTCTTGTGAGTTGCGCGATTTTTTCTTATCTGACATGTCAACCACTCCTTTATTTTAAATTTAGATCTTAACTCTATCATTATATACCGAAAGACTCCCCTTACACAACCTACCTCGCCTGTCTTAGATCATCTTACTCGTGATAAGATTCACTTATTATACTGAATGTCCTCCTTTATTTATAGTGTGTCGTGCGTTGGCTGTTCTTCATTGGCTTCACTTCAATTATACATGAAATCGGTTTATATTCAACCGCTTTCATCGTATTTTAGGAATTTTTATGGTATTCTTAGATCACAATAGAGGAGAAAGGATGTTTACTATGAATATCTCAAAAATAATTACCGGCGTTGCTAGTGAAAATTGTTATTTTGTCCAGAAAAATGATCAACTTCTCATTATTGATCCCGGGGCTGAACCCGAACGCATCTTAGACAAGATTGATTCCCTAGCGGCTGAGCCCATTGCTATCTTACTCACCCATGCTCACTTTGACCATATCGGCGCGCTTGATGCCATTCGACAAGCATATGATATTCCTACTTACTTAAGTATGATTGAAAAAGATTGGCCGATGTCTACTGAACTGAACGGCAGTCAATTTTTCCACTTCGATATCACCGCCGCACAACCCGATCAACTGATTCCAGAAGAGATCGAGCAGCTAACTATCGGGGAGTTTCAGATCGATATTCGCCGCACACCTGGTCATTCACCGGGTAGCTTAAGTTATATTTTCACTGATGATAAAGTGGTGATCTCTGGTGATGCCTTGTTTCGTGAAAGCATCGGACGTACTGATTTACATGGAGGCGATCAAGCAACATTACTGACCAGTATTCGCCAACAACTTCTTACCTTACCTGATGATTATCATATCTATCCCGGCCATGGCATGAGCACCACCATTGCCCACGAAAAAGAACATAACATATTTTTTATGGCTTAATATGACGCTAAAAAAGGAAGAGGCTTTACGCAATGAAGGCCATCTTCCTTTTTAGTGTAATTAAGTTGTTGTTCGTTGTAGATCCCATTTATGAATAGCTAACTTGGCTTGACCTGCGAAGATGATCTGATCTTCGCCCGGTTCAGGGTAGACTCGAGTCGACAGGACATATTCGCCGTGATTAATAAAGATTTCCAACGAAGATGTATCAGAGAATAGATGCAGTTCCGTTAGCTCTGATAACTCGATTTGGCGCTTGCGTCGGCCGTATCCGGATGGTCCATGCTTCAAGGTTAAGAGACCATCTGCATACTCAATAACCGTATCTTGGCGCAAGGTGAGTGAGAAATCATCTGGCGTTTCTTCAAGCTGTATCATCATCTCATACACTTCTCCAGACAAGCCCTCAATCTCAGTCGGACCATCAACAGTCCACTGATGCGTCACATGATTTTGACGCAAGATGTTGTATTCCGGTAGTGGCAATTGTCTAAGTTCACCGTCAATTATTCTTAGTTCTCGTGGCAATGTTAATGCATGTTGCCACCCACGTGCAACAGTCGGATTCAAATATTCCGGCTCGGTATCACCAATGCCCATCCATCCCCACATAATGCGTCGACCGTGCTCATCCTCGAACGTCTGCGGTGCATAAAAGTCAAAACCACGGTCTAACTCTCGAAAATCTGTTGATCGCTCAAACCGTACCTCATCCCAATCAACCGCACCAAGAATATAACAAGCCGCATGCGGATTGTGGTATTGATACGTCGTCGGCAAAATCCCTTGCGGAGACAAAATCAATATATCCTGTCCATCGACTGCGAAGTAATCAGGACATTCCCACATATACCCTTCATCTTCAGTTCCTTCGATGAATTCACCGCTGAGCGACCAGTTGGATAAATCACTCGACTCATACAACAATATCGCTCCTGTATTTGACCGCTTACGAGCACCAAGAATCATATAGAATGTCTCTTCGTGCTGGAAAACTTTGGGATCACGAATATGATCTGTGTACTCATCTGGATAATCCGCATGGGGAATCACTACTTCCCGCGAATCAACTGAAAACCCGTCAGTACTCGTCACATGAATTGTATTTTGCTCACGACCGCTATACGTATAATCATGATCACCCGGCTGCTTCACATTCCCAGTGTAGAAGAAGTGCAACTGCCCCTCATGAACGAAGGCGTTGCCCGAATAAACCCCATCCGTGTCAAACGATTCGGTTGGTGATAAGAAAATATCTTCCTCCGTGAAGTGAACGAGATCTTGTGACGTCTTATGTCCCCAATGTGTCCGGCCACCATTTGGCGTTTCTGGAACATATTGGTGATAAATGTGATACGTCCCATTGAATTGAACGGCCCCATTCGGATCATTCAGCCACCCCACTTCCGGCATTAAGTGGTAATGCAATCGCCAAGGATCCGCATCCACTATTGCTTTCTGCCTGTTCATATCTTGTCTTATCTGCTTGGTAATATCGGATTGTGACGTCATCATGCCCTCCTCTTTTTAAAGTGTCTCTTTAATCGATTGACGCTGTGCCCAGACGAAGATAAAACCTGCCGCCATGGTTAAGAGTACCATTAAGTAGTACAAGCCAATCTGCACCAATCCCTCGTACAGCAAACCACCTGGCAAGAACGTAATCCCCATACCTGTTGCTTGCAGATTGAATAGTTTGACTAACACACCACCTACTGCTCCGGCAGCAATCCCCGAACCTAGAATACGGAGTGAACGAATATTAATTCCGAATAAGAGAGGTTCTGTAATTCCGAATAAAGTTGAAGAAGTGGTCGCCAGCATATTGGTTCGTTTTACTTTATTTTTCACTAGGAAAGCGACTCCTAATGCAGCTCCAAACTGACCAGCCATACTAGCTGTCGCAAGTGGTTGAATGACATTGTAGCCCACATCATTCAGTAAACCAATTTCAATAATACTAATAGAGTGGTGAAGACCCGTAATGACAATTAATTGTTGTAAGCCACCAAAGACCGCATATCCAATTCCAAAGGGTGCATTAATTAACCAAATGATGCCATTAATAACATAATCTTCAAATAATTGAATAAATGGTCCAACCCCTAGCATAACGACAGCCATTGTGACCGTTACAGCCACAAATGGTGTAACCAATAAGTCAATAACTTTCGGCACAAAGGTTCTTAGCCATTTTTCTAACTTAGAAAGCAACCAACCGACAATAATCGCTGGAAAAATTGTCCCTTGATAGCCAATCAAGTCAATCCCAAAAACATTCAGTGGCTCGGCATCTCCTCCAGCGACTGCCCATGCATTCGGTAAAGCAGGATTGACTAACATCAATCCAACTAAGATCCCAAGTAACGGTGTGCCCCCGAATTTTTTCGTCGCACTATAAGCAATCAGTACGGGTAAGAAAGCAAATGCCGTATCTGTTAAGACACCAATAAAGGTCGCTACTTCCGGCGTAAATTCGACGCCGAACTGAGTAATTGTTCCGCGAACTCCCATTAATAGACCCGTTGTGACTAAGGCTGGAATCAATGGAACTAAAATATCCGCTAGTGTACGAACAATTTTTTGGGTTGTCGACATATTGCCATAGACTTCATCTTTATAATTACTATTCTGGTCATCACTACCGCCCACTTCTGCTTTTAATGCAGCATAGACATCATTGACTGTACCTGTTCCGAAGATGAATTGGTGCTGACCAGTATTGAAGAAATACCCTTTTACATATTCAATTTCTTCTGCTTTTTCTTTATCAACAACACTATCATCTTTCAAGATAATGCGCAAACGTGTCGCGCAGTGCTCGAATGTCTTAATATTATCTTGTCCACCAACTACATCTAATACTTGCTGAATCGTCTGATCATATTTTCCCATAAATTCTCTCCTTTATTTATACACTTCGTTGCCAATAAAAACTGGCCCTTGCATTTGTAACGGTTGATGATTGGATAGCGTGATCGGTTCTAATAGCGCCATCTTCTATTGTTGTTTGAACATAAGATGACACTTGCTCCACTTGACTAACCTCCTTCTCGAACTTAATGATTCCAGAACACACATCATGTCTAGTCAAAAAATCAGCTTCCAGCGCATCAAGCATCCACGTCAAGTAGACGGAATTATTGACATGATTGTTCTGGTCAATATCGGTGTACCGAACAAGATACGCTTTATGTAAGGCTTGTTCGGTCTGGAGTGGCTCCAGCTTGTTGGTTCGGCGAATTTGCTTATTATACGTTGCTTGATAGGGTACTGCAACCGCTTCGGGAATCCGGACAATCTTGCGCTTCGTCAAGTCCATAATCCCAAAGGTTGCCGTTGTAGCCACAATTAAATTCTCCTGCTCATCGTACACCTTGAACTCCCGATAACAAAATAAGCGATTATACTCCGAAGCATAAGTCTCGAAGGTTACCGTCTCATCGCGACGTGGCAAACGCTTAATATCAAACTCATAGGCTAAAATAATCCATGATCGATTTTGTTCATGAAAAAATGTTTGTTGCTGTTCACTTGCAATCTGGGCCGTCTGCTCACCAGATACCTTCAGCATATAATTCACCAGCATCGACAAGTGAATGGTCTGCTTACGATCGCATAAAAAATAAGGAATCGTGTACTGTTGTCGAAATGTTGCTTGCGTCATAAAAACATGCTCCTCTTTTTAGTTACTCAGCGACTTGTGGTTACTCAGTGACTTGCTCATCGGTGGCCTCTGGTTCATACGTAATCATAATCTCATCCACTCGGCGATTCTTCACATCGACTACTTCAAATCTATAATGATTGCATGTATAGGAATCACCTTGCTGCGGCATCCGTTCAAGCGACTCAATCACGAAACCACTGACCGTATGCGACAACCATTCTTCATCAGGATCAATGTCGAAGCGTTCAAACAACTTCACAATCGAATACGTCCCCTTCACTAAGAATTTACGGTCCGGCTCAATCACGTGAAACTCTTCTTCAATCACATCCCGCTCATCCCAAATTTCACCAACTAACTCCTCTAACACATCTTCCATCGTGGCAATCCCAGTCATTCCCCCATGCTCATCAATAATAATTGCCATATGATTTTTATTACGTTGCATCAACCTTAATAAATCTGACAATTTCATAACGGGAGGCACGAACAAGACTTCTGATAACAAACTAACAATCGACGTTGCGTGAACTTTTTGTTGTGACTTAGCTTTCAAATATCGGTGGAAGTCTTTTTCATGCAACACACCAATCACATTATCTACCGTCTCTTCATAAATCACAAGCCGTGAAAACGGACTATGCTCAAAAATATCTTCTATCTTCTCATCCGGATCATCAATCTCCGCTCCAACGACATCAATCCGAGGCGTTAGAATTGAAGAAACATTCACATCATCGAACTCAATCGCTGCCTTGACGAGTAAATGTTCATCATGCTCAATACTTCCTTCCACCCGAGCTTCTTCCACGAATGATAACAATTCCGCTTCACTAATCGTATATGCCGAATCTACCGGAATAAATCGTTTAACCAAATTTTGCCACTTATTCAATAACCAGATAAACGGCTTCAACACTAACATCAACGTACTTAACACCGGTTGCGAAAACATCGCAACTTTCTCAGGAGCTAATTTTGCCAATAACTTCGGGGCAATCTCCCCGAAAAATAATAACAATAAGGTGGTGACAATCGTAGCAATCGCCCCACCATATGTCGGAAAAATAGCCACAAAAAATATAGTCGCTACTGCCGAACCAGCAATATTGACTAAATTATTCCCGATCAAAATGGTAGACAACAACGATTCAAACTGTTGCTGTAACTTCAACGTCTTCTCCGCTCGCTTATCACCATCTTCACTTTTATTTTTCAACCGAACAGCTTTGGCTGAAGTGAAAGCTGTCTCACTAGAAGAAAAAAAGGCGGATAAAATAATACAAATAATAAAAATTAAAATACTATAAAACTGACTTGACTCCATGACTGGATAACTCCTCCTTGTACGCAGTTCCCCATAAGTATACCATAAATTTTTAGACAAAACGATAGTGTTTTTCTCACACAAGAGTGATATAATACAGTCATGAGAGGTGATTCAATGAAACGAGAAACATATGCTGAGATAAACCTTAGCAACTTAGCTCATAATATTCATTCATTTAAACAATTATTATCAAGTGACACGGCTATTACCAGTGTTATTAAAGCAAATGGATATGGCCATGGTGCAGTTATGATTGCCAGAGAATTAACTGAACTTGGTATTAACCGATTCGCGGTAGCATTAGGGCAAGAAGGGATAGAATTACGTGAAGCTGGCTTAACCGATAGTTCCATTCTTATTTTTACGCCTATTGATGAGGCCAATGTTGCTGAAGCCATTCGTAATCAGCTAACGATGACCATCTTCACTCCAACG
>Ga0115854_10097_pt2 | contig 17181 bp, 18 predicted proteins | sample InSIn2SAF170_FD_83868 | JGI IMG/M metagenome (GOLD analysis project Ga0115854, IMG submission 83868)
AGAATGATACTCGTGATTCCCTAGTGGGTGTTTGGATGTGCGGGGCTTTATGGGTTTGGTATTACGAGTGCGAATACAACAAGGTATGGATGGTTTTGGCCAGACTTCTATGGTAAGGTTAGCGAAGTTTTCCTCCGAATCTTGCTCTTCGACATACAAGGTCCAGAGCTTGTTCCTTGTCTGTGGCCTCTTCCGCCTTTTCCACCATCTGCTCTTCCTTGAACGTGGGACTCAGGATGTTGCCAAAGTCTCTCGGCACACCACCTGGCGATTTCATTGCGCTCTTCAGAGGACTCCGTAGTGGAGTTGAAGGCGTGGGTGGTGGTAGATATCTTCGGTCTGTCTCCTCCATCTCGACTGAGTGTGTTCCGTTCATGTAGCCGAAGCCAACGTCTGCCGGCTGCGGTTCGGGTCTGTAGTGATTTGTCGGGTACTCGACTTTCTTCGGCTCAATAGGGGAGTTGACGGCGGTCGCTTCGGCGAACCGCGCAATGCGCGGCGTTTTGACAGACAGGGTGGATGACTCCGTAGAACTTCTGCGAGGTCTTGTGGAAACGGTTATTGAAGGGACTTTCTTGTCATCGGTGGCCATTCCGTTATAGCGAAAGCAGCGGATGACGTGAGATTAGACAAGGCGCCCTAGGGACAGGATGATTCGGGTCTCAGGTGGTGGAGAAATATGGTCGCAAGCGAGCACTTGTCCAGCGCAGCTTTGACAGCGTCGCGAGCTAGGAAATGGGTGAATCCAAGGGAAAGGAAGAACGCACAGTATTACAGTAGAGGCCTGCTGGAGAAGAGGAAAGCGAGAATGACAGGCGGAGACGCGAGGGTTTTGTCTGGGCAAGCGCCTCGAGCTGCAAAGCACAGATCAGACAGGCATTGGGCGCGTCGAGGAGAAGAAGGTTGGAGCGGGATGGAAGCGGGAGTGAACCGGAGAGAGAGAGACTACTGAAGCATATGCGGGCACTTAGCAGAAGCTTTGTGCTGGCGCCAACAGGACTTTCCCTTGCCTAGGCGGCAGGCCTGTCGTGATAGGTGGTACTGACTCTACTGAGGGAGACGGAGATCCAACTAATTGCCAGTCAATATTTAGACGCCCGCAACGTCTCTTGCTGGGGGGAAGGTGTCAGGCCTATCCGTGTTCGAGTCGTCCTTCGCTTACGGTCTATTTCTCGGCATGCAGCAATACTGCAGGAAGGCTGTGTATAAGTATAGATTGAACGGACACAGCTCACTGTTGGTCTCTCGAGTGTCTGAAATCAACCTGCAGACCTTGCAAGACGCCCCTCAGACAACCGAAGGTCTCTTCGAACTTGCTCGAAGCCAGTCCCGGGCATCCTGCGGGAGAGGGCAGGACACCGGCGGTTAGCTACCCTCGTACGCGCCCTCGAGCTTCGAAAAGTGGGAAGGAACATGCATGTGCAGGCTTGCGATTGGATGTCTCGAAGCTCGCACCCTTCGCGCCATCCGGCGAATAAGAAGTGCTAATCGATAAGTGACCGACCCTTCTAGCGGCCGCTAGCCCTGTGCTTTCAGTCCCTGCAGTCAGTCTCGGTCGAGTCCGGAAGCTTTGGAGGTTCGAGGTCAAAATACACACCCAAGCGCACCGTAAGCAAGGACGCAGACATCGCTGGGAACAGAGTCGCCACCAGCAGCGCAACTCATTGCGAGTGTTTCAAGAAAATCGTTGCTGCAGTCTGTAAGCACTAGAACCAACCGACCCTGTATGGACAAAGACCTCCCTTGTCGTCCCATCCCAGATAAAGACACACCCTAATTTGGGGGATTTAAATGTCCAAATTTGGAACAATTTGTGAAGATAAGAATAGACGACGTTAGCGGCACCGGTCTTATGCAACATCAAAACGTGGAGGCGGGCTGGGCGGGAAGCATCGTGAGACTGACGATCTCTTCGAGCCTCTAAGAATAATCGCATACTACATACATCCCAAGAACAGGAAAGAATGGAGCTGTATACGGAGACTCTTTTGGGCCACAGAAGCCGTCACCAACAAAAAACATAATCACACCTGTCGAGCACTGCCCCAGTTATGAACCAAGCTCTATCCACTGAATGATTTATGTCGACAAGAGGGTCATGGAGTCGCGTCAAGAAATTGCCGACTTCCGATCTCACTTCAGCAACATTCTTGTACAGTTCTCTACCAACGCCGAAACGCTTCGCCGGACCGGTCGCGCGGAATATTAATGTCCGTGAAGGTGGAGAAATGTTCGTCACAAACAGTAAGGAGATATACTACCGTCGTCAATCATCGGTCTTGTTCTCTGCAGAAGGGACTCCTACAGGCCGGCTGGTCTCGCCGTTCCTTGCGTAGTCATTGCCGGGACGGACTGCTCCTACGAGCACGGCTGGTCAATGTGACCTGTTTAGTGCCGTGGAGCTGTGACAGGCAAGCGGCATTACGACAGCCTGTTCATAGTATCAACAACCATTGTGAGCCTGGAGGTGTTGTTGATTCGGTGTGCGCTGCTGAAAGTGCTTGGAAGGCTGGTGTGATATTATTCAAATTAGGATGTTATTGATCATGGTCGAGCTGCGCACACCCAAAAGAACGAAATGGAACTGACAGGTCTTCTCCCACCTGGAAGTTCCCTATCGGCATTTACATTAGCGTACCGTGCTCGAACGTCCAGACGGGAAACGATTCAACCTCTTGAAGATTGAGTCGACATCGAGGACAAGTCTAATCCGATACTTGGTTGACTGACGACTTTTAGAACATGCCATCCTTATCAAACCCCACTCACGGCATACTTTCGAGCTATGACAGTCTTTCAGTTGAATCATGAGAACAAGCACCGTTGCGCTCTTTGCTACGTTATCGGAATGACCGGTGAGCATTCAACACTCTGTGTGGTGGTAGGCAAAACAATGTTTAGAAGAGTCGCTTTCTGCATGTGTCTAGTTACGCTACCACAGGTGACAAAGCTTGAGTATGTCATGCCTTGCAAAGAAAGACCTGTTGCGCTTTCCAAAGATATCTGATGGACGGCAGAATCAGTACAGTCCCACTATCTGAAAGGGGTCTTGTGAGGAATTCAAAGGAGGACGGGAAGGGCCACACGCAACTGCTAGAATGCGCACTGGCTTGTGTAGGGCTGACAAGGCAGACAAGGGCAACTTACACATGAAAACCGTCAGACAGCAGATTGCAACCTGGACACTACCAACTACAATGAACAGCGGTCGAATGCCGTAACTAACGATCCAATCGTATCCACTCCAGGTAAGCCCGAAACTGAAGATATTCTTGAAGACCAACAAACACGTGAAGCCCTCAATGGCTATGTTTGCTAGAAAATGTCAGTATCCCCATACACATAACATGAAAGATTTCAGACTCACCGTGTGCATCAGCGATATACAACGCACTCGCTACTGCCCCCAAAACCATCCCCATGACCTCCACCGCAAAGAAGAAGTCTGGCCAAAACCATCCATACCTTGTTGTATTCGCACTCGTAATACCAAACCCATAAAGCCCCGCACATCCAAACACCAGCTGGGGAATCACGAGTATCATTCTAAACTCCGGCTCATACACCCCTCTATTCCTCTTTGTCATCCACGCCGGTATGCTATCCGACATGAGTCCCGCGAGCGCAAAGCCAAGCAGCGCGCCGATAAAGGCGCCCGTGTACATGTACCCGGTCTCGACCTCAGTGAAGAAGAGTGGGGGCCCGAGCATGACTGCAGCGAGGATGATGCCGATCAGCACTGTCCAGCCGATAAGCGTGCCCTGGATGAGGCAAGCCCAGAGAATGCCTGGGTGAGCGAAGAGAGGAAAGGGTCGGAGGAGAAGTTTGAAGAAGTTTTCGTTAGATTTGCGGCCGTCGAACAGGGCTACGTTCTGCCAGAATGTCTTCTTTGCGGGTAAGGGAGATGAAGATGTGTCGTGGAGCTGCTGGCTAGATTCGCCCGGTGCGCTCGCATTGATCCCAAGCTCTTTCTCTCGTAAGCGACTGCTGTTCGTGATGTCTTCTCCGAGCTCATGGCCATCTCTGCCTTGACCGAACTCATTACCATCCCGTTTATACGCCATCTCCGGACAGAACAATACCATAAACGGAAGTAGCACGCCCGCGAAGATGGCCACAAACCAGAAAGTCCACTGCCATCCGATCTCGGCAGTTATCTTTCCGACTACCACGGGCGTGAAGAATGCACCACCAAAAACGGCGAAATTGCTCACTGCCTGCAAAGGCGACGTTAGTAAATTTCGAGCCATTTGGAGCAGGGGGTTTTGTCGTTATGCAAGCCTTACCATGCGCGTCCCTCTCTGATGCACACAATACAGATCCGCCACCGCAGCATTAACCAACGCCTCAAACGGGGCCAATCCTACTCCCTGAAGCACCCTCGCCCACAGCAGACTCTTGTAGTTTATTCCCGTGCATCCCGCCCATATACAGCTCACTACAATCAAAACATTGCCAATCAGGAATGCATGTCGCTTGCCCCATATGCGGCTCGATGGCACAAAGAGGAAACCTCCCACGCCGACGCCGAGGAGGTGGTAGCCCGTGAGCAGCGCCATGGAGGTGAACTTGCGCCGGAAGAGCAACGAGAGGATCAGGGTGTTGGCGGCGAGGAGCGGGGAGAGAGTGGAGGCGATAATACTGAGGAGGGAGAGGAGGAGGAGGATTAAGTCGCGCTTCCACAAAGGCCAGTTCTGCGAATGGTTAATCCTATTTGATTGCTGGCGTAGAAGGAGTCGGAAGGTTTTGACATACGAGGGGATCGTTGGGGTCATCGCTAGGCTGTGGGTGTAATATGATTGGTATACGTTTGCTGCGATCGTACTTGAGGTTTGGGTCGTTGTGTGCTCCATCATGCCGTGAATGGCCGCCGGATTCGTGGACGACTTCTGTGCCTGGAGATCCGAGAATTAGCTGAGCTTTGTGTGCTTCCGAGCGCATGCGAGTGAGTACCTGGCACATGCCGGAGCTTCCTGTCTTCCAGGATCCCCAACCCCATTGCAATGGCTTCTGCTGTCGTGCACAAGACGAAGATTACGAGGGGTAGGAAGGTGCGGCTCTTCCGCTCTACATCTTCTTTGCAGCAACGTTGGCCCAAAGGTAGATTAGCTGCATCTGAGATATCTTAGCCTCAATATCCTTGGGGGCTTTCTGTGTTGTCGAACCAGATGTCGCGCTTTGTCCATTAACTTGTCCAGACCTTCAAGGCCCGTGATTGGATTGCGCAATATTTGGGGAACATCACGTGTAAGCACTGTACTACGGACTGCATGTGGCAGATGAACCGTATAGGTTTGGATGGGGATACTATTTTTTTCAAAGTCTTTGCGTGTTGTGTACAAACAAGACCCCTTAACTGCAGTTTCAAGTCTCGCACCCTCCACGTATCTGTGGTCGTCGCAGTGGAAGATAGTCGCAGACACGGATTGGAATATCAGCTCTGCCACCCGCGCCAGCCACACTACGTATGTCGAGGAGAGATCATAACACGATAAAAGAATGTCAAAAACGCCTCGTGGCCCGTATCCCGTCGCGCATGGCGCATCCTTACATCCAGATCATGCCTTGCCCAAATGCTAGCGCCGCGTTCTCAAGAGTCGTGGTATCGTGCATCTGGTATCTTGCAGACCTCAAAAACTGTACGCCGCAAACCAGAAGCTCCCCTATCCACCATGAATGCAAAAGTGACACATGTGAAGTAGCGAGAAGCAATAAAGACGACACGCTTTCCTTGGCTTTAAACGCCGAAACCAAGTATAGTAATGCAACGCAAACGCTAGGAGAAAGTAATGTTCACAAAGTCTTATTGGTGTGCCCTGTCGATGATGCTCCGGTCGACTTTGCAGCCCGGCCGTCACTTACCTGGGAGGAGTGTCAAAAGCGACTGTTGGTGTGGCTGATGGCGAGCTCCGACCGGATGGGGACCGAGCTGACGCTGGTGGAAGTGAATTGCGCTTTGCAGCCTTTTGGGCCTCGATTTTGCGCCTAAGCGCTTTGAGGCGTGCCTTCGTAGTGTCAACAACTAGTCACGAATTAGCATTGCTGTGTACATTCACTGGAACGGTGAATCTACTCTTTTGCACCGTTGCACGATCCTCGGACTCCAGCCCGTTGATCAGCTCGTCCTCCACCTTGCTGGCCTTCCGCTGAGTGTTCGATTTCTTTGACGGCAGATCCTCGTCGCTCTCCAAAACTGCCTCGAGCATCAGGACGGCAGTACGATAGCTGATTTCGCAACCTTCGAGATCAGTATTTACCAGCTCGTTCACGGCTGCAGCTCGGCTCATTTCAACCGCCCGGTCGTACATCAGTTTCTCCGCAGTGACACCAGAAGTCAGGGTAATGTTCTCGGCGGAGGTTCCAATGCTCGTAGCTGATCCTGAATCCGCAGAGTGGTTGCTTGGATGTCCAGGATGGTCCTCGGGAAGGTTCTTCTGCGCATCGAGGAGTTTACGGCCAACGAATTCCGACTTCTCAACGCACTCATTGAATCGACCGCGTACCCATTGCACCACATTGTTCATACGTGTGCCTGCCGAAGCCAATGGTCCGCGAGGGGACTGAGCCCGCTGAGCATCTGCAATAACTTCTCCTCGGTTCTTATGACCCCACCAACTTGCAGCCAGATCGATTGCTTTGGCTAAAATTGCAAGCGCCTTGACGTAGAGGACTAAGGCTTCTTCAGCTATTGCAACAATTGCGTCCGTTGTCAGATCATTTTCGGCGTCATCCTCGGCGGATTGTCCGATTCCAACGCCATTGTCGTTCGAGGGTGGAGCGGGTAAGAGCTGCTTGTACTTGACTTCGGCGAATCCGTAAACGACATCGCTGCGATGCGCAAGCTCCTCGGCGTGAATGATTGCTTTCTGATCTTCATCCTTCGTATCGACCATATTGCCGTCGCCAATGATTAGCATACTACCCTGGGCAGTGGGATATGTAGGAAAAGCTCCGTAGCCTTGAGGTGGAGACAGCCGGGCGCCTGCAGGTGGTGACATGCCGAAAAGGCGAAAGTTTGCCATGTTCAGTGCTTTAGATATGGCTGATGTTGCTGAGCTCGGGCTTGGACCGTACCTTCGCTCGTATGAACCCGTCCGTTGATGTAGAGGATCAGGGCGAGGTTTGCCAGGGGCAATCTGTATAGCACGAGATTGTGAGTGAGTGCTGGTAGGTGGGTTTGTGCCAGCAGTTGTTGCCCTTCGTATCATTGTGCCATGCTGTGGCGTAGAGCTGGCTCTGAAGCCGGCGTGTAACTGTGGGCTGTTTGCGAGTTCGTCGGCCAGCGCATTAACTTCAACGGCTCGTTTTTCAATCAGGACATACTCCCTCTCCATCGCTATATCTTGTGCCGCCTTCTCCCTTGCTTCCCTTTGAGATCGCTCTCGTTCGTCCAGCCTCTGAGGCGGCGCACGTTCCCGATCGAGATGCTCCTTTAGATAAGAGGAACTAGGAGATGGTGCATGTCGGCTGTTGCGTCTCTCGATTGCTGCCGCCGCAGCGGTCGGCGAGCGATCCTGGGCCGGTAAGGGTCGTGCAGGCGCAGTCGCGTGATTGGTCAGTATCGGTCTTCGCTCCCGTTGTGTTGGTCGTGAGGATGGCGTCGCCTCGACGCCTGGTTGTGGAGAACTTGAATGCCTCCGCTCCTCTAGTGGGGACGGACGCGGTGGGGTCCTCGAAATCTGCGCTGCTGGGATAAGACGCGCTTGCGGCCGCGGCGATGAAGAGATTTCAGACGGTCGCTCCTTCAATGCTTGGCCTTTAGCTATCTCCTGCGCCTGCCGTTCGGCATCTCGTGAGGAGCCTGGGGTGATTGCTGGGGCTTTTTGCTCGCGCTTGCTCATGCTCGCGGTTTCAGGAAGTGAATCAGACAGCCGGTCTTCGCCTACAAGGCCAGGAATGGCGTCGCGTATCACAGGATCGGCGAAGAAGTCCTCAAACGAGATCCTCTCAACTGGCGACTTCTTCAACAATGCGCGTATCAGCGTCTTCATCTCTCTAGCAATCACCGCACCCCTCGGAAACGGGATTTCGTCCTTCTGACTCTCGATCTTTCGGAGCAATTCCACATGGTTCGTTGCTCTGAACGGTGGCTTGCCAACGACAAGCTCATGTAAGACGGTTCCCACAGACCAGAGGTCCGCCTTTGCATCATATTTTTCGTAGCGTAGAATTTCGGGAGCCATGTAGAGTGGCGAGCCACATAGGGTTTCCGCGAGTGATGTCTGAGTCAGCACTCGAGCGAAGCCAAAGTCCGCAACTTTCAGCATCGGGAGTGACTCGATGCCAGCGGCAGGAATAAGAGAGTTTGCGTCAACCTGCAGCGGCATCGTCGCTGGCTTGTGTGCAATATACCAAAGCGGTGAGGGCACGAGAAGTAAATTTTGTGGCTTGATGTCTCGGTGCATGTAGTTCTTCGAACGTATGAATTCCAAAGCACTCGCCATCTGCTTCAAGAAGTGGCGTACAATGACTTCGTTCAGTCCACCAACTGCAGGGTTTGGGTATTTCCTTATCATGTCCGAGGTCGCTTCGTGGTTCGCCAAGGTATTCCGCGACTTGATGAACAGCGACAGGTCTCCCAATTCACAAAATTCCATGACAAGATGCATGTACTGGCTTGACTCTTGACAGTCGATGAGAGCGACGACGTGTGGGTGATGGAGGCTTTTCATGATGTTGATCTCGCATAACAGGTTCTCTCGAAGCTTCTTGTTGAGCCGGAACAATTGGACCGATTTGATGGCGACGAGGGTACCCTTCTTCTGTAGGAGACAGCAGAGTTAGCATCGTGTTTATCGATTACTTGTGTGGAACTATCGGACAATGGGAGTCTCTCCCAAACTAGTGGACTTGCTGAAAGTAGAGGGTTTTGAGATAGACGTACAACATGAACTCCTTTGAATACCATGGCAAAACTGCCCTTACCGATCTCATTGAGCCTCTGGAAGCTACCGACTCGCGGCGCTGGCTCCTCTGGCGAGTGTCTGGAGCTCGCACTAGAGGCGGGCAGTGCTCTTGTCTCCTTTGGTGGTCGAGAAGCCATAATGGCGTTGGTGTTTCGTACCCGATATGCCTGACAGATGTGTCGCTCCTCCCTCTGTCCACTACCGATACGACTGTGGATACAGCAACGCTGTAAAGCTGTTGTACATGGGTGTGGACAAGCAGTGGTGGCGGTTGTCCCGAATACTGAATATCCGAGATGCAATGGAGATGACGAGACCGAGGCCAGGAAGTGGACTGCTTGAAGGCGTTGAGATGCTCGCAAAGGGCGGCCAGCGTTGAAGGGCGTTTGTTGTGAGCTCCTATGCAGGATGGGGAGATGTCGGCCGTATGAACGAATGGGTGTTGTGCAGGGTGCTGGGTACAAGCTAGGCTGCTGGGTCGAATCAGAGCTCTAGCAGCTAACTCCGGGAGGGCGACGAGAGTGGCAGGGCTGAGCAGAAGTTACAAATTGCTATGAGAAAGAATATTACAAAGGGGCGTAGGAGAATAAAATGAATAAGAGTGCAGCAGATGAGTCGGCGGAGATGTTGCGAGGGGTGCAAGCTCGAGGTGTGGTGGAAGCTGGGGGATCGGAGGAAACGTCCGGGAGCTACAAGGATGACTCCGCGATAGAGTCCTTATCAGAGCGTTCGCCGACAATCGCGTCCCTTAACGCAGTCCTGTAACAACTGTTGCTGTTGCCGGTCTTTTGGAGGAGGGTCGAGTTGAAGCTGCTGGTACTGTGAAGCAATGCCTAATATGGGTGGTTGGTCGTCCAAATCGCAGTATCACGCGGCCCATTGCGTCCTCGAATGACGCGAGCCGTCTCGCTCATCACGACCTGCTTTCTCACGCATGTGTTGCCAGAGAGTGATCTTCATCACGTCAACTCATTTCACCAGTGACCCTTGGTGAGGTACTTCTGACCTCTGTTGTTCTCATTTCGGGAGCCACCAAGAACCGACCTATTCCATGCTGCCTCCGTCATGATTCGACAGCAGCAGTTCATCCTTCCATTCTCACGTGAATGGTACACCTTCTTATCTTTCCGCTAGGAACATACTCTAGGTTATCTCGAGGGGCACCTTCACCCCGTACTCCGTACAACTCTGCTCTGCGCCACAGGTACAGTCTGGGGGATCTTCAAGATAAGCTATGCAGAGCCATCCCTGCTACTCGAGATGGTAAGATACATCCTACAGGACGAGCCTACGTACTGATTACTGATCCCCTGTCGAGAGTGTGATATCACCAAGTAGCTGTTACAGCTCCCCATAAATTGTGTTCGAGACGACCATACAGTCACGTGAGTCAGTTGGAGTACACTTCCTGTATGTGGTGTGTTTTGGATAGCCCTTTCCTTTCCAATGCAGTTTCAAATTTTCTGGTGCGCCTAACTCCATGAGATATCTCTTTGCCATGACGGCCTCTGCTTTGACGCAAAATATATCATGGACCGCACGTGCCAGGACTGGAGAGCGATGAGTGAGCAGCTCGTCGTGCACTGGGAAGCACCCTCCCTCTCCGATGCCTATATCACGTTCGACGACAATATGGACTGTGTGCCTGCCCGGGATTGGCAGGGTCTGTTTGGTTTGGTTTTCAGTATCTGCAGGCTCCCGAATAGCAGGCTGTTCGTGTACTGCCATGAAGGTGTTCTGTTCCTTTGGTCCGTTCGACTTTATAACCAGAAGAACCGAGGACGGTGGAGAGTTCGGTGGCGTAGTCAAACCCTCATTTGACTTCAAGCTGAGCTCCGCGATCGAACTATCTATTTCTTCGGGCTTGTTGGGGTCACTGTTTTATATCTCCTCTGCATTGTCGTTGGCGCTAAGAACCTGCTTCGCTTCCGAGTGTGCGGTGTCACCATCTGTCTCTGATCTGGTTCCGGATCCATTGCTCCTGGCGTGATCAGAGTGGTTGTGAAACATTCTTACGCTGATACACAATTGTGATAAAGTTTGCTAGCATGGACGCTTTGGCGAAATTTGAACATATACCCCATACAACTGCTGCACTTGGAAGTGTCAGGAACTCATGAATGGGTTTTGCTGGTCACTCCAAAGGACATGATGTCTGGTGTTGGGTCGGCGCAAACTACCTTCCGCAAAGTTTCCATGCAGATGGCAAACAGCATGCGTCACGTAGAGGAAGATGGCTTCAGCCGATGTCCAAGACCTCAACTACCACTAAAGGCTTCGGCCGGTACATTCGATAAGCTCGTGGACTGTATTCAGGTTTGGTGGTAATGTCAACTGAGGGGTTTCCTCTGGTCGTCAGATACAAGTTTTGAATGGCCGAGGCAAGGGTCGAGGCCCTCGGTACCGTTCGTGGATGGTATTTTCTACTCACTTTGGCGAAGTCTTAGCTTTTTTCGCATCGTCGGTTGCGTTGTCCAGGCCCAAGAGCCGCGATTCAGATCGATGTTCATACTTAGAGACGCGTTGAGATGACCAAGCGGAGGTTTTCGAACGTGTGATTGTTGGTGGTGGATGGCATGTCGTGCATGATAGACCATAGAGGAAAAGGTCTCCAAAGATCGCAGTAAAGCCATTAGACCTCGCTATCGCGGCTCTCGAGGGTCGTGTCATGCCCAACATCGGTTTGCACGCAACACCGGAAACATTTTGCTGACGAGCCATTCCTCGTCCTAAAATACATATATCTGGTATCATCTGCAAGAAATCCATCCCACAGTTTTATCGGATATCCCAGAACTCCCTTGACATTCCCTTTCATTATCATCAATACAGATTCCCCTTTGGCACTGCCACAAAAACAATGATAACCACCGTAGTGATGATCAAACTCCAAAGATTGCTCTGCATCACGATCCTATCCTGCACGACCCTCACACTCTCCTCCTGCACCCAAACACTCTTATCAAATACTCTCCTCACTAGGCTCTTCCTCTTATACCGCGCAACCCACGGCTCGTCCGTAAAAGTGTTCGCAGCCCCAAACGTTTGCAAACTCCACGCGCGCCATTTTTCACTTCCGCCTTTGCCGCCTTTGACATCGCCGAGCTCAAGTATCAAATCAGAATCTTCAGAGCGCAGCGACTTCGCCGTCGACGGCGCGAGCTCCGAGTTGGCGATGCTGTCGTCGTCTTCCCAAGGTCGGAGGCCGCGATGGTGGCTGTGGTGCAGGATGACGCAGAGACCCTTTTGCGCGGCGATGAGTGTCGATAGCCCGATGAACAACACGACACCGGCAATGATGCGGTACCATCGGCTGAGTGAGCTAAGAGTGAGGAGCAGGGCGAGCAATATGCCGCCGATAGAATGGATCCAGCCCATACTGCGCACGAAAAAGACGCGTGGCTTGTTGCCATTGCAGATAGAGTAACGAACGAAATTGGGGTGCGAGTGGGCCCGGAGGACGGTTTCGACTATCGTGGCGAGGATGGCGAAGGCGGAAGGGTGTGTAGTGTGTTGGAGGGCATGGAGGACGGCTAGTCGGTCCCTATGTGAGAGATTAAGTTCGCGTGGGGAGCCAGGTGCGATGTAGTGGGCGATAATCTTGTCAATTTCGGTGCGGAATGGCTGGCAAGTGACTGTAGATAGTTTTAGTTGAGGACTCAAAATCGCCACAGGTGTAGAATTACATGGCTGCCATTTAAGCCCGACACTTTTGTTGATATCCCCCGCTACTTCGCGACTGGTCTTGTTGGACAGCGCAGAACTGGTAATGAAGGAGTCGTAGTCTGTAGTCGTCGGTGATTGGGGGGCGTCGTTAAAGGCCGCAGTTGCCACCGAAGGTATCCTCGAAACGTTCTTTTGACCGGGCGGCAGCATTTCTGGTTGTTCGAAACCGACATCTGTATTGCTCAGGATGGTCATTTTTGATTGTCGACCCCTCTCTTCTGCATTTTTGGCTGTAGCAGCCTTCCATTCTGGCGAAAGTGCCTTTTCATTCTGTTTCAGTGATTCATAGCGCTTTTGGTAATCCTGGAGCCAGAGATAGAACTGCAAGTTCTCGGCATCGTGGCTGATATAGACAAGATAGTCCATGAAATCTTGTAGCGATGCCGGCTGCAGCGAAGCTTAGTGAATGCATGGCAAGACGACTTCTTGACATACCGGAAGACATCTGTTGTTGATCACATTCTCGAATGAAAGATCTGGTGGAACCTTCCCCTTGCTGCTCTTCGTCCGCTGCACAAACCTTTCGCAAGCTGCAGCATTTATTGGCCCCGACGGCCTCTCAACGTAGCTGGGACGACGGTAGAAAAGAATGGACATGGTGGCTGTTTCCCAGAGTGCACCAACATAAGATTACAAAGCCGCAAAGGCGAACGGGAGAGAAGCAGATGACGACTCAAATTAACACGTCCCGAGACGTCGATATAAGCTGGGGAAATGCCTAAGCAGTGTACGGTAACGAGCCATGACCAAGCCTGGGATCAGACTGCAACCTGCATACGGCTAGCTGGAGGACATCCCAAAGGCGATCGGCTACCAGAAAGGATGGATGTGACGGCAACGGAAAGGAAGATGGGACGATATAAATCGGCCAGATGTGCCGATCGGTCTAGCCTTCGCCTCGCCCGGAAGGTGAAAGCTGGAGGGACAAGAAGAGCAGGGATGTCTTGGAGGCTTTAAGATTGCGGGCACACTTCCTGACCAGGTGTCCGTCTGCTTGGTAAAGGTACGGATGGGTCACACACGCCATGTGGATGAATTTTCAGCCTCAATACACGGTCCTGGTTATCCTAGCATCATAAGTTGCGCCCACGTAACTGGCATTTCGATTCTGAAGTTGTTTGCAACTCATCTGGAGTCGGTCTCAAGGATGTTGAAAGGTTCGACGTCTAGGGAGTAGCGTCCTTCAAAGTTGCCAGCACATTTGGTTGACATGATGACACTCGACCAAACGTACTGCGACCGCGAGACAACTCAAACTAGCCCCGCCGTGTGAAGCACATCCCGAAGAGGTCGATCTTCAAGACTAGTGTCGCACTCACGACTATTGTTTGTCAATGGATTGGCAACGGTGTCTCCGCTACGAAAGTGTGAGGTGCGAATATGGTAGAGGGAGCTATCCGCTTTTGCGCTCTTGGAGGGCTATCTTGTGCAACATTCGGAATGTCTGCCCTGCCCGTTAGTCGTAACGCTTCAGCTTGGACCAGGCAAACTCTTTTCCCCAATTTCGATTGCGCCTCATCCGAAGTCTCGCGTGGGTGGGCGCAGCTAAGGCGTCGTGTCTTAAAGGAGCTATGGAGAGCCAAGAAGCTTGATTACTCACGTTCTAGAACCCCTTTCCACAGCGGGCCGTTTCCGGTTTCGGCGTAGCCAGGTACGGAAGACTTGCTTGACAGGGCGAGCCTAAGGGGGGGGGGGGAGTTCGGGGGGGGGGGGGGGGGGAGTAGAGAAAAGGGGAGGGGGTCATCAGTCGCACCGTGCCAAGGTCACTACTGCACACCCGCCACAACCATCTGCGTCATCTCACACTGCCGTGGGGGACTGTGTGTAAGATTGATTGTATTGAGTATTATGTAATCTCACGTGACTTCGTCTGAACCGAAGCCTTTCAGATGAATCAAGTGCAGCCCAGAATCAGCTGTATGCAAACCAACGCCTCCCGGATCAAATTATTGCAACCCGTTATTCGCCTTCACCCTTACCGAACCCTGCCAAATCAATCTTTGCTTCGTTCAAGACGAAGTCTCCTAAGAGCCGGTGCCAGCTGGCCAAGCCGCATTGCAATGCGGGTTTGGCATGGTGGCGACATTGCCTTGGAGAAGGGTCGCACGAACCTGAGGGTTGATGAGCTGTAGAATGTTAGCCTTGAGCCTTCGTTTCAAACGTACACTGCTAACATACATGCTGGAGAGTAAGCTGATGATTTGGACCTAGCCCAAGCACGTTCTTGATGGCCTCGCGCATCATCGTTCGCCTGTCACGACCAAGAGCGGTCAACCTGCCATTGTTTTGGATACCAGTAACAATGCCAACATTAATAGCCCATAGCTCAAGGAGCGCATCCGACAGCCAGCAGCCACATGGAAGAGTCGGGATGTTATCAAGGCCAATAGGAATGCTCTGGTTCTGCGGCATGGGAGCGTTAGAAGCCCAGCAAGTATGGCATTTGGCAAATCCCTTGATGTTTTGGCCAGCGAACCGATGCATGCGGAGGCTGGGTTCGTTAGTAACGAAGCCTTAGGGAATGGGAGGAATATTTACACAAAGAATTCTGTGCTACCGACTGCTGGATTGACGTAGATCTGGTTGAGGATGTTCGCGTTTGGACCATAGAGAAGAATCCAGTTGGCGACACGCCTGGGTCCGTTAGCAACGAAGCCTCCCTAGATGTAGATTGAAGGACTTACTGGCGCTGAGCAGCATTGAGATTGGGCCAGGCAGTAGTAAGGCGGCCATGGAAAGCCCTCTCGAAGCTACCATTGTTACCGTTTGGTGGAACGGCATTGAGGCCAGGCATGGGCATGTATGGCATGCCGGCAAAGTTCTGTGGTGCAGCTTTGGGAGGCATCGTGTTGGACGAAATCTTGAGTTCTGAGTGAGATGTAAGAACGATCGTTGAAAGTGAGAAAGTGAAAGGTTTATATAGTAGTGCGTAGGCTACAGAGAAGTGTTAGTAAGAGAAGTTACCTGTGAACGGTGTTCGTGCTCTGTGTGACTGACCCACGGTGAATGACCCACGGTGACTGACCCACGGTGACTGAACCATGGTAACTGACTACTAGCGATCCAAGGAAGGCTTCGTTTCAAACGAAGCCTCGCTATGGAAAGGGAAAGTGGGTGTGCGCGCTGTAATGCCAGGATCTCGCTGGAATTGGTCGATTGATATAGGCCTCCGTTGGATCCGAAGGCTTAGGAGGCTGAGACTCCTGGGTATATTGTAGGTTTAATTGTGGTGGTTGCTTCGACTGAGACGAAGCACCGTAATAGGATGAGGGGCGGTAGTTAGGTCGGGCCCCCTGGCTAGACTGACTATATTGATAGCTCGTGTAAGACGAATCGTGCTGCTGATGTCCTAGCTGAGATGAAGTAGTAGATTGGCGCTGGTTCGTCTGAGACGAAGAGGTAAATTGGACTTGAGACTGCGGGTAGTTCGACTGCGACGAAGGCTGCGCAGATGGAGGAAGTTGACCTGATTGAGTCTGCTTCGGAGGTAAAGGCCGAGCTGGAGGTGGAGGCTGACGATACTGCTGGTTCGGGAGAGATGAAGCTAGAGGCCTATGATAGGAATGTTGGTTCGTATGAGACGAGGCATGATAACGTTGTTCTGAGAGAGAAGAAGGCGGTAGACCTCTAGGTGGACCCATCGACTGAGACGAAGCCTGGGGCTTAAGGATATAGAGGATCTCTCTACTTGGAAGAGGAATTGGTGGCAATGGCTCTATTAGTTGAGCTGGGTGATTTCGATCGATAGCTTCTGCAAGGAGAGGATCTCTTCGTGAAGAACGAGAGCTTGTAGGTTGGCTTCCACCTCGTCCTCTACCTCGGCCTCTTCCTCTCCCACTACTTCGTATAGTAGGCGTTCGGGCAGCACGAATAGCTGGTTCTCGGATTCGAATAGGTGGTTCGTATTGATTAAGCGCTTTCTTACGATCAATCCACCAATGTGGGTGGAAGTCGCTACATTTAACGAGGTCATTATCGTTATCGAGGATACGGTCAAGGAGGGTATGCTTGCACGGCATTCCCATAGTCTGAGTCCACGCTCCCGAGCACTTGCTTCGTTTGTGACGAGGGTTCGCCTTTAGCTTATTCTTCTCGTCATTGGCGAACCTATACTGCTTCTCCTCGAGGAGTAGTAAAGCGCGTCGGTGGATTCGAAGCGTTACATCTGCATACCGTGCTTTCTGAAGGGATATAGGTACCTGGAAGGCGCTCTTCCGGTTTGACTGCTGCTTTAGATCGATATAAGAGCTTTTCCATTGTGGAATAAGCTTCGTTATAAACGAATATAGATCATTTTGAGAACTTCCTCCAAGCCACCTCTTTAGCTTCGAATGGTTTCCTTCAACTCGCGAGGTTGATTGCTCACCAAAGTGGGTATATGCGTTCGTGTAAGCCGAAACCAGAGAGTGGCGATGCGGCCACCAATGCGTGTCAAGATACAGCCCAATCTTGGGATAGGCTTCGTCGAGAGCGCGTGCTTTTTCGAAGAACTCTGTGTCGGTTTGAGCATCTATACACTCTTTGAATGCCTGAAAGCATGCTTCAGTCT
>Ga0115854_10091_pt2 | contig 16901 bp, 17 predicted proteins | sample InSIn2SAF170_FD_83868 | JGI IMG/M metagenome (GOLD analysis project Ga0115854, IMG submission 83868)
CCACCTGCACTTTCAGCACCCGCTGCAGCATTTCTTGGATCTTTCCTACATCTTCGAGCTTAGTGGTGATGCAGACCATGCCATCAGGTCTGACTAGAGCGATCGCGCCATCCTTGGGATCCACACAATACGTTTCGTACACTCCCAGATCTGCAGTGTGCAGACGCATCTCGGCGTGTGCTTTCAGTCCCGCTGGCGTGTCGTCCCAACTGAAGCTCTCGTCCGGATTCGGTTGCAGTACTACCAGTTCCAAGAGCTGATCAGAAAACTTTGCTACCAAGGATAGGAGACCGTCGACCGCAGTCTTAGATCTGCCCTGCGGAAAGTCGTGACCTGCAAGGAGCAGTATTCGGTACCGACCATCAGTAATGAAGTCGTCGTGGATGTCCCACGGACTGCTATCTGCCCATCTGGTGACCTTGACGTTGAACAACCTCCGACTTACTCTCAAACATCCGTTGAGTATGTCCTTGCCCTGCCAAGCAACTGCATCGTTCTCGGTCGACATCACCAGCTACTCAAACTTGCGGCTTCTGTCCTAATCTCAAGATCTCATTTGAAGTCCGGGATGTCCATGCAAGAATCCCGAACAACATCAACAACGATATCGGCATCACCTACAGCAGCACCATCGTCAGAAGCCGCTGCAAAACTCGCCGAGTCAATTGACGACTTCCTGGGCGATGTGGAGAAGAAGTTCAAGAACATAAGCGATGAAATATTATCAAAATGTAAGTACGCGAGGACTATCTAGAACAGAGGTCATCTTACCGGAGCAGGAGGACTCGTCGTAATAGACGTACTAATGCTGATTTCTAGTGGACGATATGGCCGAGCGATGTGACCGGTTAGAGCAGGAGATGTTGATGAGAGATTCAGCAGGTATAGATTCTAGGTCGAAGGGCACATTGATGAGTGGAGAGAGTGCGTGATACAAGCGCAGTCCAGACTACAGGTGGACTGGAGATGGAGGAAGTTTGAGCGTTTAGCAGGGCGTTTGGCGGTTTTGGGAATACCAGGATATTAGGTATTTATGAGCACGTAGACAAGCAGTTCGTCTCGTAGGAAAGCCCCAACCTCATGGCACAACTTTGTTGGAAATATGGCAAGTCGTCACAGGCTGGAACTTTAAATACCATTTTGTTTTCCTATCTCATCCAATGCATAAAAGTTATGGTAGGCATTAAGCCATCAGCGGCTTCAAGGCTTACAACTCGCTTTTTCCACTACTCTGGCCATCCTTCACCAAGAATTTAGCCAAGATGTTGCTACGTCTCTGGAGGTCATCGATCTTCTCTGGCGCAAGGCCACCCCTCTTCAAGATCCCTGCCAGTCTTGTCTGCTCCTTCATGGCGTACTCTGGGTTGCCAGTAAGTTTTGCAAGGGCTCTGAGGTAATATTCCTTCGTCTTGTCGGTCAGGTCTCCTGCAGCTTTCTTGACATCTGCCGATGCAGCTTCGAAATCGCTAATGCCGTTACTGGTAACATACTTGGCGAGAATAGCGTCAAGAGCTTCGATGGTCCCGGCCTTGTCGTTTAGTCGGCCACCGGGAGACCTGTTCACGCCAGTCTGTGTGTTGATGAAATCCACAAAAGCGTCTTCAGACCTAGCCCCTGCGTAAGGAGATGGTGTAGTCTGACCCTTGGGAAAGAACTTGATCGTGGGGAAGCCAGTAATCTCTTGTTCCGCAGCAATGGCCTTGCTGTTCTCAGCCTCGCAGTCAACCTTAGCGATTACGATGTTAGACTCGGCAGCAAAGTCTTCGGCGACTTTCTCGAAGGTCGGGGTTAATGATTTGCAGTCTGTGTAAAGTCAGCATTCATCTGCTTACGATCAAGGAGATGGGATAAACGTACGACCACACCACGGCGCTGTGAAAGCAACAAGCACATCTTTGTCCCCACCAATTGTCTGCTTGAATGTCTGGTCATTCAACATCGTGACTGCACTCTCCTCTTTCTTCGCTCCTTTGGGCTTTACACCACTCTTTTCCGTGATGAAACTTTGTAGACTTTCGAGATCTCGGCCACCGTTGTAGTCGATCGGCTCTGAGCCAGGCTTTCCGTCAAACCATTTTATTGTAGGAAATCCCTGAACACCAAAGCGCTTGCCAAGGTCTTTATGGGCATCGGCATCGACATTGGCGATACTGACTCTGTTGGGCTGGGAGGCGAATGAAGCGGCGAGCTCATCGTAAACAGGTGCGAGATTCTTGCAATGACCGCACCAAGGAGCGAAGAACTCCACGAGAGCAGGCTTGTTGGATTCGAAGACTACATTGTCGAAATTTGAAGGGATCAGGTTAAGGACTGAAGATGTGGCGGCGGCAGTGAGGGGGAGGAGGAAGGTTGTGAGGGTCTTCAACAGAACCATGGTCGGTAGGCTGTTTTTGACGGATCGATACAATTAGTAGATAGAAGAGATGTGTTTCTACCGTCTGATGCAGGTTGTGGGTATGCACCTTATATGAGGAAGGAGGGAAGGCTCTATCGCTGGTATTCACCCGGTTTGATTTGCAAGCAATAAAAAGTGGCCAGATCGGCTCTTGTTGATTTTTGTGCTAGTGAACAAAACCCCAGCTTCTGTTGATCGACAATGCACTCTTCAGACTCTACATCAACCCAGCATCGGCGAACAGAACGGATGGAGTTTTCTTCAGGAAGTTTGAGTCTACTTGGTTTGTACATTGCAAGACTAATACATAACACTTGCTTCTATTGTTCGTTTCGCATAGATAGCGTAACACCTGCTAATGTTCCGATTGGGCACAGCTGTGGTGTAGACAAGATAGATGAGGTACTCTGTGACCATCTGTGCTATATATTACCATGAAACATCGTTGCAAAAGAGGACACCATGGAAATTACTGGGTATCTCGAATCTTGGAACCAAAACGCCTTGCTCACTCGTACAATCATATAGTACAGTTCCGTACACGTGTATGGTGGTCGCTATTCATGATGCAGGATAAAGCTGGTGGTAGGCGCTGTGAGCATCGGTGAGCACTGGTATTGGTTAGCATATCTATTACATGTTGCCAGTGTAGCTCAACTTACGTGTCAGAGTTAATATCTGAGACTTTCTGCTCTCACATGCACATTGCACGCAACGACCATCTTTCAGATCTAGTACAATGCTCCATGCCATCTCCTCTCGCTCCTTATCTGGCAGGGACGGTTTCGTAAATTCGTCAAGGTGGATTTTACGACTTCTTCCACGGACGCTATAGCCGTTAGAAGGCGTAGCGAAGATAAGATATCCTTGATCATCAACCCGTAGAAATCGACGTTTCCAGAGCAGAGTCTCGGGAAACTGCACATTGACCTCGCCAATATCGACCACATGCCGCATCCCGGAGTCGATCTCGGTTTGTTCTTGAATCGTCTTCGCTTGTGATCCGTCTCGAGTCGGTGAAGCCAGTGATTCCTTCGATTTTCGGGGTACCCCAAAACTCGACAATCTTTTGAACATTCGACTTGCCCTGGACGTCCGCTTGTCTTCCGTGACAGAAGATGTCTCGCTTGAAGGCTTCGATGCCTTGTGTTGGCTGGGTGTCCCCTGTGGTTTTGAATCACTTGAGGGAAGCTTCTGGGTTCCAGAACGATGCGAGGAGAAGGAGAAACGTCGTCTTTCCGAGCTGGGACTAGTCACAACGGATTCCAAAGCCTGGTTTTGCTGTTCCGGAAGCAGCGCAGCTTGCGTATCCGTGTTCTCTGCTACCTCGTGTTCCACAATCAAAGGGCTTCTGTGCAGTCCAGTAACATCGCTAGTTCCGCCTGAAGACTTTGGGGGATCTCGGATGATGCGTGCAGTGACTGTCAGTGATTCTCCTTTATGGAGCGATGTGAAATCCTCTGAACTCACGCCTTGCATATCTACTAACGATTGCGCACCAGAGTCTCCGTACTCGTTCTCAAATCCTGTTGGCAGCGGCAATTGTATCAACCCTGTCGGAGTCCTTTCTGGCATAGTATCAACGTTTGGCGATGAAGCAAGAAACGATGTCCGCTTCAACATGGTTGAAAGCGGAGACACGCGAGGTGCTGATTCCTTTGTAGGTCCAGCGGAAAGATTGTTATCGCGTTGGCTGAGGCCTTCAAGAACCTTTATCCGTCTTGAGATGTTAGACCCAATTACTGGCTTTTGCTTTGGAAGGGCAGGAACAGGCTCATTTGATGGAGGTGGCCATTGTGGCAATGTCGCGGAAATGCTTCTTATGCTCCCTGCCCGACTAGCAATTCTACGCCTGCTGAAGGTGCTTATCTGACTTTCGACAGATACTGATCTTGGTCTAGTTGTCTCGGCTTCTTCAGCCTGCAATTCCTTTGTCGGCGTCATCTGGAGAACTGATGTGACCGGAGTACGATTGACAGAAACAGGTTTCGCTTCATGTACTGTGGCATGCTGCAGCTCTTCCACCAATTCGTCGTCGGAAAACTCGGATCCTAGGGTGCTCGGAGGGATATTGAGGGTAACTTCAAGATGGTGTTTTTTCCTACCTCGTGGCAGAGGAGATAAACTTGTGTTCGACGCATTTTGAGGACCGCCTCCGATCAGGGGACGACCTCTGTCCTCGTGCTCATGCACTTCAGACACCTTTCTAGAAGTTTCAGCAAGGTCTTGAGGCAGGATCTCATTGTCGGTATGCTGATCGATTTTGGGCTGGCTCGGTACAATCTGAGAAGCTGGCGCCTCGTGGATCGCATCGGTACTGCTCTCACCTACACCAGCTCCCTCGATTTCCAGGTTCTGTTGACGTTTGCCATCTGACTCAGCTCTAGGAGTGGTCGATGAATTAGTGTCGGATGACAACGAAGTTTGAGAACGATGTCTACCGCTTGTCTCGGAAAACGAAGAGGGCATTGTTGAATGATTTTCAGTTGCAGTGACAACAGAAGTCGGTGGCATGGTTTCAGAATCGTCGATGCTACCAAGTTTTAGATCGGTAGATCTAACATCTGGATTTGCAGAAAATGATGACATGGAGGTGGACTGTGCTGTGGGAGAATCTGAGGCTTCTGAATTAGAGCTGTCGGTGCTAGTATAGGGAAGAGGTACGGATGATGCAGCAGAACCTGAGCGTTGCGCCAACAGCTGATTTCGCTTGTGCATCTGTAGTGCCTTCATCAGTCTCATTTTTTCTGGCGTGATAGCTGAGCTGTCATTAACCATCGAGGAGGTCCGGGAGGGACTAGGTCGACTAACTGGTCGAGGTTGAGATACAAGAGGAAATGCAGATGAGGATATTGGTGGTGGTGGGTTAAGTGAAGGAACGAATCTTGCAGGCACGCTTTGCGTTGATTGCTGGGATATAGGTCGAGAAGGTTGAACTGATACTCGATTCGAGACTCGAACAGAGGTTGGTAAGTTGGCAATGCGCCTTGACGCTCCCTCACAACCAAAGTTTCCCGACGTCTTAGGACGGAGCTGCGCATCGACATGAGGTCGTGGGGCTCGCTTCTGTTTCTTCGTTGAGGCTACAACATCATCGGTCCACCTGCTAATGTTACTCGACTCCGCCGCTGTCAAGTGGCTCGAGTAGTGTGTGGAAGGATGTTCTTTGGGTATGGGGCGTCGGTCGTCCTCGTCAGAATCCATAGCAGAATCAGGCAGTGGGAAATCGAATGAAGGCCTCGAGATGGCGAGACTGACTTTTGGTTGGCCCTCCTCTGATTTAGTAGGCATAGTCTTGTCAAGGATCGAGGCGTTGGTATCTACCAAGGGAGATACAGGTCTCTCGTGTACGTCTGACAAAAGGCGCATACTGTTCTCTGTCTCGCTGGTATGCTCGACAAAGTTTGGTGGTGCCTCAGTCCCATGCTCTTCTCGCGCATATTCCTGCCTCCTTTGTGCGAGCAAGGCTTTAGCTCTCAAAGCGCTGGCTGGTAGCGTATTTGTGTCATCACCTCGATTGCTCACTGTTGAAGCCATGGCATGCATGACAGGGGAAACAGCTGCAACCTCTGATGTAGCACCTTCTTCAGTATCCTCAGCGATACCATTCAGTCGTCGTTGTCGCAAGGAGGATGAGGAAGACGTAGTGGACGCAGCGTGTTGTAATTTCATTGTACACAAGCCAAGTGTGGAATCGGTAAGTTCGTCTGCAGCAGTGAAAGAGAAGACTGTATCGTGCGGGATGAAGGTATCCAGAATGGACTGGAACTGCACAACTAGTCGCACTGTCCGATTGTCAGAACCTTAGGTACCGAGTTGTTGTTACGTGCTTACCTTGCAAAAGACGCGAGGTCCCCTCCGGCACATACTTCAAGATCACTTTTTTGCGTCGATGTTGCACCAAGCCATACAATGGAGACTTGTCCTCATATCTCTCAACCGCGTTTCTGGCTTCGGTCACACCCCCGGTTCCCTTGTCCAGCAGCTCGACGGTATCGCGATTGGCATATTTGAGGAGGAACCTTAAACATCTGGTTAGTATATGCCAGGACATGTATAGACTGTGGTGCTTACCATCCTCCTGCTTCGTTCAACGCATTTTGATGTGCTTGAACTACCACATTGCAGTCCAATCCATTGAGCGACATTACGTCCCCATATGTCAAAGCTGATGGAACAGAGAAATTTAGCGACGACTATATCGACACCATGTTGGAAGAGTGTGAGATCATCGTGAACAGCCTACAAGGTTCTCTGAGGCTGCAAAAGAACTGAGATCAAAATAAAACCAGCTGTGGCTAGCCCACCGAGACGATCACGACCGGATGCTGCACGACATTGATGCTGGATCTGGGGCAGATCCTGACTGGTGGACGCTGTCATGCCAATTCAGGGGCATGCATAAGGAAAGGCTTGTCGGACATTGTTCCAGCCGCGGCGGCATGGTGGACAGCTACTAAGAATGAGACTAAACTCAAGAGAGCGTTCCAGCCAGGAGTGCACGTTCCAGCCGAGAACTGCTTGCTTTCCACAGAAGCTCTAGTCCCCCTTCTTCACTGTTCTGGTTGGACGAGACCTCCCTAAACCCAGTTCGTGGCTTACCGAGCTCGAGCATGGTTTCGACATGGACGCCAGAAGAATCGGCGACTTTGGTCATCCGCCAAGAAAGTCATAAATGTCAAACGTCTCGTCTAACTGTACTGTACGTGGGCACCAATGACATACACTACTTTATGAGCCATGGAACAGACTTTGAGCTCGACCTTCATCCTGCTAAGACACCAGTGATACAGAAGAAGCATTCGTTGACCTCGTTATTCAGCGTAATCCATTTAGCTAATGACTCGCGGTATAGTGCATGGGCCAACCACATACCTAGGTACCTACCTAGGTACATGTACTTGGTAGGCAGTACCGGTCCGAAATGTCACGTGCTTTCAGATAACGATAGCGTATGCACATGTTACTTCACACCCACTTGACCCGATGCATATATACAACCATGAATTGATATTACAGTTCCAGTTTTCCTGGCTTGTGAACACTATGTCTACCCTGCCAGCTATTGACAAGCTGCCTTCTCTCGACACCGAGGCTCGTGCACAAGTATTGGACCTACTCTTCGAGCCTTGCCGGCAGCTGCATACCTTGTCCGTTGAGGTTTTGCAGCAGGAACATTTTGAGAGCTATGATGCACTTATCACCTATGTGGGCCGCCAGTTAGAAGCTCTCCGTAGATCAGATCTGGAAAGTGATGGCCAATGGATCAACGATATATTGGTCGCCCATCCACGCTTAGGTGAAAAGAAGGTTGACAGTGAGCAAAGTCGAGCGGAGCAGGCACAGCTCAATCAAGGAGGGTCGGAGGAAGTTGAGAAGCTTGCTCAACTGAACAAAGCCTACGAAGAGAAGTATCCTGGCCTCAGATATGTGTAAGCGGCTGGTCCTTTGGAAAGCTCCTAATAAGCAAATAGCATCGAATTGAGAAAGACCTGAGAAATTACTGACTCTATTGTCATTTTCTAGAGTCTTCGTGAATGGTAGAAGCAGACCTGTCATCATGGAAGACATGCATAGGAGAATTGATCGTGGCAACCTTGACCAGGAGAAACAGGACGCTATTCAGGTGAGCTAGATCAGAAATACCACCATCTTGCCAAGTATCCAGTACTCTCGGTCGATTCTCCGGTTTTTCTTGCGTCTCACTTCACGAGCGGCGATGTGCTAACCTCAATGTCCTACACAGGCTATGTGCGATATCGCTTCTGATCGTGCCCGGAAACTCCTCTCCACCAAGTAATGTGGGTGAAGCATTGCTTGGGTTCTATGCAATGGTAATTGCAGCACTACAAGTGGACAGAATACAAGTGAACGATGTACTCTAGGCCGGGACGGTGGGATCAAGGATATCGAGAGTTTCATCATGGCAAGGCTTCTGCTCACTACTAAAGCAGGGGCGCCTGGAATTTGGGCGACACTCGAGGTACTCAGGAAGTCCTCTCAGCTTAACCAAAGCACTGGTGGTTCCCAGCGGTCTTTCATTCATACTTCTTTGAGTTTGATTGTTGCTTCATCAAGTTTAAATACCATAGTGTTTTGTGTATCTACATAGGTACCTTATTCTTGAATGCAATAGTGCTACCCGACGTCATGCAAACTACTCAAATCTTAGGCCGAGAGTGCACGCGGGCAGCGATCACATCTGTGCGAACTTATTAACCCGTCTTCATTCCACTATACTACACCTCTAGCTAGTACGTTGTTGACACTAGTTGCTTCAACCAACGAGTGAAAACAAGTTCGATTCTGTTGACAATTATACATACCCCTCGCAGACTTCACGAGTGTGTAACGCCAGCCTCTCCGTTGAGCCACTCTACCGTTCTTGATTGCAACCAAACAACATCGCAGCATTTGACCTTGAATTGCTTTACAGTCCCGCCCTGCTCTATCAGGGCTCCCTCAAGGAGCGCCAGTCCACATGAGCACAAACGTTGATCTATTAAAGCCACAATGTCTGGCAGATACGAGGTGGAAGATTTGCTAAAGATACGAGCATCGCCATTGGTATGCAGACCACCAAATCTGCCACCAACTGAGGAATGGATGGGGTAAGGCAATACTCAAGGCTAATTGGCATTGTCTAATGTGATGCATTAGAACGTTGGACACGAACATCCGAAAACCTACACCAAGAGGCAGGCTGGAAGATACCGCTACGCAGCCCGAAGGTTTCCAGAAGCGACCGACGCTGTTAGATTCTGCAAGGAGATCAACCACAGGTATTGAGGTCTACAAATGTCGCTTTTTACGAATTAACTAACAAGACAGATCCCGAACGAATACATCTGGGCCCGCCACGACATTCGTTTGCCTCCTCAAACGCTACACGAATTCGGAGCGGAAACCTCGAGCGCCCTAAGACGAATGAGGACGGCGAGTCAAAGTTTACAGACCGTCGAAGTGGCACTTTGGGGGGCTTGAACGGAAAGATTGGCGCTCGAGACACGGAAACGAACGAGGACGACCGTCCGAAGCGCGAGTTTGAGAGACCAAGATGGAGTACGAAAGATGGACAAGATGAAGGTGAGAGGAACGACGACCAGTTCTCACGCCATGCTCGTGACGCCCAGTCAAGGGCCAAATTTGACCAACCCTGGATTCGTAGGGGAGACGAAGATGCTTCGCGCGAGGGACCGGCTTGGAGACGTAACCCTAGAGACAAAGAGCACGAGAGAATTGACACTGCACCAGAGTGGGTTGACTCCGCTGAAATAATTGAACCTGGAAAGGCACATACCCACGAAGACTTCCTTCAATGGATGGAAAATATGAAGAACAGGACAACTGGAGAGTCGAAGCAATCGCAAGAGGAAGTACAACAGAATAGTGTTGCAGCACCTCTGCCTGGAATCCCTGGTTCCAGAATTGTTTCTGATCCTACCGCATCCGTGGACAAGTTCTTTGCCAAGTTCGAAGAACAAAAAGCAGGTGACGACAGCAAAGGCAGTGCGAAGCCTACGAAATCTAGATTTGCTTCCATCTTCGGCGCGAAAGAAGAACCAAAACCAGAAGCTGAGACACCTCCGACTTACATGACCCCTCCTCCACCACCTACAGAGCTCGAACAGCTTATGGCCAAGAAGACGGATCCAAACGGCAAGTCTAATGATGCCGCGTTCGCAAAACTGCTCCAAATGTTGAACAAGAACAATGTGCCTTCTGCTACTCAATCGCCACAAATTCAAGCTACCCGGAGCCCAATAAACACTGCTGAAACCGCATCGAGCAGACCATTTGAGGCCGCACCACAAGTCTCTAACCAGGCACAAACAAGAACCCCCATCCAGTCTCACACACCGAATCTCAGTCTAGATCATTTGATTGAGTCTCGTTCACCTGCGGATTATCCTCAGAGGAGTCAAGCAAAAGCCACCCCACAAGACCTTCTCGATCTACTTCGACGTACTAACCTCGAAGATAGACAGCAGCAGCAACAGCAACAGCAACAAAGCTACAATCACACACAGGAACCAAGAATGCCGCCACCTCCACCAGGTTTGTTCGGATCTTTGACTCAGGATCAAGAACGTCAAGGACCACCACTCGTAAGCACTCGAAGGGAAAACTTACGTTCACCTTTCGAAGATATGATGTACGCTGGTCCCACATATAGGAATGAAGTAGAATATCAACAGCCTGTGCCACGACAACAGCGGGGTAGTCTCGGTGAACTCCTTGCGGCCATGGGCAGTAGCAGTTATCCGCCGATCTCTCAACAAGAACCACGGTCTGCGCAAGCTCAAGCTCCGAATCTTCCTCCAGGATTACAACGACCACCGGGTCTTGATAGTGGGCCACGACCTCCACCAGGATGGCCAACAAATACGAAGCAGCAACCACAAGCCCCTCCAGCCAGCAGTCGTTCAATTCCAGGCTATCCTCCACAACAACTTTACAATCAAACTTCATACTCTCAAAACCAGCAAGCACAGCAGCCACAACCTCAGCGCATGCCTCAGCGAAAACCGACAAACGAGCTGAATATTCCACCTGGGTTTGCCGGTAACATCGGTGTACCTCCAGGATTTGGGCCTTCTCCTCCTTATGTCTCTCCTACATCTCCAGACAATGCAAACCAATTTGGTCCACGAGGCGGGTATGCATATAACAACGAGCGGGAGCGCTTGGACAGACAGCAATTACAACAACAGCTCTTCCCTGGTATGTATGGAAATGGCAATCGAGGTAATGGAGGACTTGGAATGCCGCCAGGCTTTAGATAGCAGTGCAGCATTTCGACTGTCTGAGGTCGAGCAGAGATACACCGCAGTCAATATCTGGGACTCAATTGCACAACCAGACCATCCATGCCAAACTGGTGATAATCGAACCTGTGTTGCACTGAAAGAGAAGAGAACAGGAGAAAAATGACACAGGCTAGCTATACAAAGAACTATCCAGTCTCGACATCTAGTATAACGCTGCTACTCGAGCATCAGTTCAAACCAGCCCAAATCAATGCAAGCCAAGCCAAGCCAAGCCATGGCAATACAATGTCCATTTATCCATCCTCGAGAACATGTATCGTAGAAACCTCCCAACAGTCACCCTTGCTTAGGTACGTATCATCTCTCCTCTCCTCTTCTCTTCACTTCCCTTCTATTCTCTCCTTAAGCACACCCCCAAGATTCAACGCACACGCAATCCACCAGTGCTGTATCATACGTACCTTGTATAGCAGTGTGTTACTCCATGTCTGCGTTTGCCAAGATCTAGAACGGTTTCAGGTACTAGTGGGCTCTTTTGATTCGCTGAATTAGTATGGACGGATACTAGGTGGTTGTATGGATAGAGTGGGCTTACTGTTTGTTGTTCGCTGCTACCTACATGTATGTACACTCGTTACGCTAGACTTGTTGGGGTGTACTGTACCTATCTATGTGTTGCGATTCACTGTAGAACTACATCGGTGGGAAAAGGATTGGGAAAATGTGGTTATTTGTAAGTACTGCTGCTGCTACCGTTTACGATGATGTAGAAAGAGAGGGACATAGAGAGGGACATAGAGAGGGAAAGAATTGAATTGATATGAATAGAATAGAGAGAAAGTCGCTCGACTGCTTGTCCTTGACTGTTCGCTGAAATTTGATATAACCTGACACTGATGCATGACCTCGTATGTTTTTCCCTCTGTCAGATCTCCTGCCTTTCTTTCTCCAAACATAAACCGACATGAAGAAACGCCCTTCTTCCAGCACGTTCAGAATGCGGAGGGCAACAATTTCCCGTTTCGATATCAAGCTGCTGATGTAATACCTCTGACAAACCTTACAACTCCTGAATCACATTCCGTCAACACCTAGCATTTGATCCAGCCGCCCAAACAAGACCTCAAATGGCGAAGAGACTTTTCCAATACTGTCGTATAAACAGGGCCAAAATCGATTTAGAAGCAGCGCTCACATAATGATACACCTGCAACCGGGGCTCCTGTTTGCTGCACCGTCACGACTTTGAGATCTGGCTGCCTTGGTGCCTTTAGCATCTTCCTCTTCAACAAAATCTTGTGGTTTGATGGTCATATGCACCACATTGGCGTCATCACGGTTGAACTTGAGATCTGTTGGATTTGTCAGTGCCATTTGGGGTCTTCAACTCATTCAATTGTCGCGTACCTTTGATAGCAGTCTTATCGTCTAGCAACTTCCCGAAACTAATCAAGCGTATCGCACTCGGGCTAGAAGGTTTGGATTCCCACTCCTCACGCCATTCACGTAATATCAACTCCTTCAACTTGTACACACTTAAATTGTACGGGTCGTTTCCCTGCGCCTGCACGTTTCTCTTACTTAGATATCTTTCGTCCAGCTTGAATGGATGCCGCGCTCCATTAGTCAACAACAGCGTGATCGCAAGCGTTGGACCTGTATTTTCCATATCTTTTGGGGCAGACATAAGTAAATCCGAGGACGGACCAATCGCCGTTGATATCGTTCGGTGCATTTCTGCTGGTATAGAAGGTAGAGGAGGCGGAGGATCCTGCGACTGTTGAAGGGCAGTTGTGGTGTCGGTCCGCACAGGTCCATATCGTAAATGAATGTTGTCGTGGTCTTCATTTGTTTCCTGTTGAGACATGGGAACGCCTATGGCATTGGACGCTTCTAGGTTGTTCATTTCTAGAGGTGTTGAAGAGGTGGCTTCGTCCTGCGTTCTAGTAGGTATGTCTTGTGCAAGAGTTCTAGGTTCTGTATTACTTGTTTCGGGATGTCGGCTCACGGACGTCATTGAGGCGGTTCAGATAGACCGATGGAGTTGGCCAAGCGATGCGCCGGCGAGGACGCGTAGAGTATTGCCAGTGGTTGGATTGATCGAGGGCCTCTGTGAGCGTGACAACAAACAAGGGCTTGATTGAGGTGATTGCGGCAGATCAGAGATGTTGTTCAAGAAGCAAACAGTAACGGGGGTAGAGGTTGTTGAGTGTCCTTTGATGTTGAAATGCTATTTTGACTGTATCGTAGATGTGGATTGCATATAGTCGAAGAGCTGCAAATGGAGGCTAGATAAACAACATAAGCGTGGAATGAGAGAAGGAATAGTGAGATAAGATGAGTGGTGACAGAAGTTGTGGAGGTCGAGGTCGATCGATGTCCGGGCTATACCTAGATTCCGCCGGTCGAACGACAACAGAAGGCGCTGGCAGGACCAAACCCTGCAGCTGCCGGAAGACACGCCACTCCCTGCGTCTTTTTGCACCTCTTTCGGCCATTTCGGCAAAGCATTTGCAATTGAATAAAGTCTCTACTGCACCCCGGATGTTACCTATGGCGTAGCTTTCATTCTTGGTGAAGATCCACGTTTGGTTCGTCCAGTGGATTCTGACTTTATTCTTGAAGGAGACCCCGTACCAAGTACTGTAGCTTCCGTGCTGCTCGCTTGACGCGTCACCAGCAGCACGAGGTCGTAATGGCACAAGACGGGTTACTTCTTGGGTTAACGCACATTGCAAGTCGGATTGTAAGGTACCTATGTTCTACCGCGTGACTGTGCATGCAAACACTTCGCCACTTTCAACCCCAGATCACCAGATACATCTTGGAAAAGCAGATAAAGCTAGGCCTACCGCTTTGCAGACTACGTACTCGGCTGTCGACCATCCAACCATTCGCTGTATTTGCTCACGTCTTCATGTCTAACACCCTCATATGCTTGCCGCACCTGGAGAAGTTGTACCTTGCCAATCCGCAGGCCTGTCCCTTCTTCGCGAGCCTCCCAATGTTCTAACCGTTGCTTCAGGTCTCGCACTACTTCGCCATCATTGTCAACCAGGAGAGCGACAGCATCGTATCCTCCAGCACCTGGTGCAACCCCTCCAATGACGCCAGGCAGTGACGTGCAGTAGTCGAGTAGCTGAGTGATAATTTGCGGCTCGACAGGCACATTCGACTTCGTCGACATCTCTCGAACCAGGCTGCGGATCGTCAAGACCGTGTCTATGAGCTCCTGTTTTGCCTGCATATTTATACCTTCGAGTTGAGACAAATGCGTAAGAGTTTGGCAGAGGTGGTTGCTTCCTTCCTGGATAGCATTCCACAACCGCTCTGCTTCGGCTGGTTTCTCCTTCCGCCACGCAAGGATTTGACGAACCATGCTTGGCGTCTCAGAACCACAATCAACATCACACATTAGAAGTAGTAGACTTTTCGGCAACTGGACTGCACGACTTGAGACCTCTACATCCCACTTGTGATCTATGTTCAGGTCATCCACGCACAGACGTAGCCTTTCTGCAAAGCCACTTGAGCTGGGCTCTCCAACTGCTTCCAGAATTGACGGCGTGAATCTCCGGTACAGACAGGACCCAAACACTGCAGCGGCAACATCAAACCCAGATCCGACCTTCCCTTGTGCGGCGCAGTGGGCTGCTTGCGCGAGGTTATGAACCGTATGCAAGGGTAGCTTCTGGTCTACGCCTTCGATATGCCATGCGATCAGTGCAACCGTGATTGCCGTCACCAAAGCCGCAGATGAACCCAGGCCGGTCTTGTGGGCCTTGCTGAGGGGGCAGCCAAAATCAACGAAGCCCTGTTGTCTTTGGCCGAAAGTTGCCGACTGGGAGTAGTAGCTGTCGTCCGCCATGATGGTCAGTTTACAAGATGTGTATATGTTACTCCCTTTCGCGGTCAGGTATGTAAGAGCATATCGGAGCGTAGTCTCGACAAATTTATTGCTGGAGTGTGTAAACGGTAGAAGGCTGCCCGATATCAGTTGTGACCTACACTATAGGAGGTGCTTCATGCTCACTCTGTGATTTGCCGTACTAGGATAGCTGCATCAATCTGAGCATGCACTACCTCATAAAGCCAGCTCGCATCTTGAAACTGAGGCGATTGCACCAGTATCAATGCAGAGCTCTTTTCACCTACAGAAGTGTCCTTGGGCTTCCATTCATCGATATGCACATGTATACGAGCGTCCAGTCCAAACACAAGTCCAGTGTGTCTTCGATCGAGGACCAGAAAGCCGCCAGTAAAGAGCACCTTGCCAGGCGCCGAGACTGCTAACGACCTTCGTGCCATGACATATAGAGAACGAGATGCAACAAAAGACCTACACCAGAGCAGAGAGCTTGAATGGCCGAAGCAAACGCCTCGACCTAAAGTGATCAATCATATCGTGGCTAGTTGTGTTCAACGACTATGAAGATGTTTACTGTAAGAAAAGTGGGGCAAGTGACTTTGGTGTGAACAGTGCCTCATGCCAAGCAAATGTCGAGATACATATAAAGTGCATGATATCCACCAGTGGCTGCCAGACGAGATGGTCAGTACTTTATTTCGCTTTCGTGTGATGCTTACGGTAGGGACAGTCGAGCTTCTCTATCAAACACAGTTGTGGTACCCCGACGTTACTGTTCAGCAGATCAACTATTCCCACGGACTGGAGTTCAGATCGCTCTAACTCCGAGCATGGTGGAAGAACAGACAAGTCCTTCTCTTCTGGGCATTCCTTTAGAAGTCAGAATGCTTATCTATGACTTCTTGCTCAGTGATCGAGTATGCTACATAGGCTTCCCTAGAGACCATACAGTTCGAAGCGTCATCATTGGTTCATTGGCAATTTTACGCCTTAACAAGCAGATTCATGCGGAAGCTCGGAGAGTGCTTCGGGTCCGAACCATTCGAATCACTAAGTTCGATGTCATTGACTTTCCCCTGCTGCCCCGAATACCCTCGCTTATAGCGAAATACTCTAAAACAACTGAGAAGCTATTGATTGGCCTTCAGAATCGAGAGTTTGGCTGGCTCACAGGTCGAACAGAGGGTGGTGACTCCGGACAACAACTGCATCAGAGTATGCAAGACATCATTGCATACTTGCCGAAGCTGCAAAGTGTGGTCTTCACCTGCGATGATGTTTCCTTGCTGGGGACTCATGAGGCATGGACAACCAATCTGGTTCGAATGTTGAAGGAACCTTTACAACATTTTCAGCATATCACCGCGACTGTGAAAGACTCGCCCCAGTGGCCACGGACTGGCTCTCAAGCAGAAGTCAAGTTTCTGAAAAGGACTGATCGTGGCAGGAAATGGGTGAGTACCCACTTCGAGCATTGTGTTTGCCAATCTGACATGACCACAGGAGGATAACGACTATAGCAAGTCAAAAGGAACCAAAGTGCTGCTTGATGTAATAGATGAACGGCATTCTCACTCAGTACGCTTGCTGACATTCGACGAAGTCAATGAGTAAGCGTTCTCGCAGAAGTACGAGTTCGTCATTCGAATACACTTTACTCGGCGAATGGGTCAATATCAGGCCGTGCCTCACTGCACCGGTACCTGTACATCCTGTGCATGACCAAGCAGGAGAAGTCCAGCCCGGATCAGATAATGCATGTTCCCAGCAGACGTCAATCTTCCAGGGTCGACCAAGTCAAGCACACGAACTATTGCCGCGATCTACTCAGTCACAAGACTGGTAGGAGATAATAGGGACCCCCGAA
>Ga0115854_10110_pt1 | contig 16792 bp, 4 predicted proteins | sample InSIn2SAF170_FD_83868 | JGI IMG/M metagenome (GOLD analysis project Ga0115854, IMG submission 83868)
CATACGAAATAAAATTTATTAGAGAAACGTTTCTTAATAGCGTCCGTACTGTGGAGTTTTGACTTACTAAATGGAATATGATGTATTAAATTAGGGTAGATATGAAAAATTTGATTGGAGTCCATTTATTATTCATAGTTATCTATCTATGGTTCTTATTCAAAGTAATCGACGGTTTTGCTTATGGGAATTCCAGGTTATTCAGCCCATCTAAAGGCGCGGTGAATACATTGTAAGATAGAGCTATTGTGAGAGGATACGATAAAATATTGTATTGGGCGGTTCTTTTCGCCATTCTTTGGTGGATAGGGTTCATATTTAGGTGAACCACATAAAATTTTGTATTATATATATATATATATATAACCATGTATGCATGTTATTTAAAAAAAAAAATGTTTTTCATTTTCTTAGTGTTACAAAGATGAGTAGACGCATTGTATTTTAGGAATTGGATAGGTCTTTCTTTCACTCTGGAGCGCCTCAAATATAGTTTTCATTTTCACGCCTCAAACATAATTCTTATTTTTAAACTAGAGTTAATCACCTCGTGTAATATCTTAATTTTCTTTTATGTTAGAATTATTTATTGCATTTTAATTTAGATAGAAAAATATTTTTAATATTATTGATATTATTTAGAATGTTTGGCTTTTTTATGCCAACCCTACTACGTGGTAGAGTTTGAGACAATTTTAGAAAGACTCATGTATTCCATATTGTTTATCATGTTCTTGTACATTAGATACTTAGTCATGATCATGCTTAAAAAAACCAAAATAAAAACTCTTATTTGACACTCATGTTATTATATGTGTCGAAGACAAAGTATAAAGTATATTGTAATCAATTTGGGTCAATTATTTGCAAAATTTTAGAAACTATTTGGGGTATTTATTTGCAAAATTTCAGAAACTATTTGGATTATTTATTTGCAAAATTTTAGAAACTATTTGCAAAGTTTATTAAAGATGATTTTAGGAAGAGTCATATATTCCATATTGTTTATCATGTTTTGTACATTACATACTTAGTCATAATCATGCTTAAAAAACAAAACAAAAAACTCTTATTTGACACTCATGTTATTATGTGCCAAAGACAAAGTACGAAGTATATTGTAATCAGTTTGGGTCAATTATTTGCAAAATTTTAGAAACTATTTGCAAAGTTTATTAAAGTTTTGTTTTTATTAAATATTAAATTTGTTTTTTTAGAAATTAAAAATTGACATTTGAATTTTTAAAATTTAAATTTCTAATTTTTTATTAGTGGATGACTAATTTTATGTGGTTTAAAATCAATTTGTTAAAATTAAAAATTGTTAAAAAAAAACCTCTAATCACCAAGTGTCCTCATATATAAATATATTCTTTCCATTCATTATCATGCTTATTTGTAACAATAAATATTTATTAACCTATAACCATTCCTTGCTTAATTTCTAATAACAATGTTTTTTCACCTTTTTCCATTAATATGTTTGATTAATCATAATATTTGCATGGTTTAATTATTTAATTGTTGCTAACCAGGTTTTCATAAAACTATGTTATTATGTACCAATAGATTATTAGCAATTTGATTCACCTTCCATGAAAGTTGTGGTGGTTAAATCACGCATTTAATATAACCAAGTTATATGATCACATTCACTCCATAAGGATTCTCTACTATTCGCAAGAGGCCAGTACTAAGCAACAACAATGCATATTACACTTGCTATATATGGTTGTGAAGTTTGGGCTTGCAACATTTCTTGAGAATTGTAGAAGATCAGGGAAATCCAAATACATTTTATAATTTATAATTTTAAAATTAAAGGAAATACACCCTAACATATCATCCTCATAGAAGTCAGTCTTTCTCTTATTGAGAATGTCATTACCACTAAGTACCTAATGTACAAGAACAAGATCTTGCTCCAAGCTCTTTTTTGCATACATAAAATTATTGTAAGTGATATCTTTACATCATGTTATCATAACCTATGTCTTGTTAGTATTAACAATGATATCTAACATGGAAGGTCTCACTAGTCCGCTTTGGCAGAACATGCACAAAAGACAAATCATCACATTTTCATTGAAGAGCCTAGGGTCATTGTAAGGATTGACCATTTTCATCATTGTAAATTTTGGGAGGCCTTGAAAATTGGAAAAAAGATCTATTAATTTGAATAGAGACGAATTTAGGGAGGTCTTGAAAAATGGAAAAAAAGCCTATTAATCTGAATAGAGACGATGGTTGGAGTATAAGCAGGTATTGGGTCCCTTCTCTATCTTCCTAAGTTCTCTCTTCCATTTTTTAAGATCTCGCTATATTATAAAATTTTGATTAAAATACTTCATTAATAATTTTTTTATTATTAGAAAAACATTTTATTTTATTTTATAATATTTTGATTTATTTTATTATTTCTTGGTTAATGATAATATTTGTAATAACAAAAATATTATTTTGTTTGTAGGTGCCTTTACTTTATGTTTTATGTTTTAGTTAAACCTCCCTTTGATTTCGTAATATTATTAATAAAATCAATTTTATTAATAATATTATTTATAATAATAAAATATATCACAATATTAATTATTTATAATAAATTTATTTTGGAACAACTTGGTTTAATTTTTTCGACTTTTTTAATAAAAACAAAAGATTATTAATAAAAAAAAATTATTATTAATTTCTTACTACAGAATAATTTTTATATTATTAATATTAATAACAGTTCTTGATTCAAACTAGTTGTTATATTCTAACTACTAGTTAGCTTTTCTCCACATCTATTTATTTCGATGTCTGGTTCCTCATCTTGTCCAAAAGATGAACCACACTAATTGGTTTGGTTGGCGAGATTTTCTGATATGTGATTTTCACAGAAAGATTTTTTGTCATATATATTATGGATCAAAAAAACCTGAATTCAAAAAATAGAAATCTTTGATAATTCTTAGTTGTATGTAGATATCAACGTAAAATCTTTGATAATTTTTAGTTGTATATAACTATCAACATAAAATGAAGGATAACGACTATTTAAAGTAAAGATGTGCCAACGCACTTTACATTTTCCAAAAACACCCTCCAAAATTTCAATGTATATGCCCAATAAAAAGGTAGAAAATAAAAGTTATTCTTACTTAACTCCAATATTACAATTGATATCTTTTAACTAACACACTGTTTCCATGTATATGCCCAAAAAAGATAGAAAATAAAAATTATTCTTACTTAACTCCAATATTACAATTGATATCTTTTAACCAACACATTGTTTCTAAATGTAATTCTCAACTCCAAAAGAACTTTTATCTCTTCCCATCTATTTCAAAAGATTAATTGATCGAGCCCATTTTTAAAGTTAATAAAACAACCAATAAAAATAATTATTGTTTTCATTATCCTAAGACATTTCCTCAATGATTCAAAATGGAATAAGATAAATCCAAAATCCGATGAAGATTTTTCTTTTCTTCTAACTTTCTAACCACATACTAATCTTTTTTTCCAAATTAATTCTTTATATTTTGAATATGCAAATTCAAAATTAAATTTGAATATGCAAATTCAAAATTAAAAGTCATATATTTTATTTTTGGGTTGATCTTTTATTTTTAGAAAATTATAATAAGTTAATTAGTGTATAAATATATATTAGTTAATCAAAAAAATTAAAATAAATAAATAAATTATATATATATATAATTTTTTAAATACAATTTATTAGAATAAATATATATTAGTTAAACAAAAAAATTAAAATAAATAAATACTATATATATATATAAAAGAGTGTAGGAATATATATATATATAAATAAATTTTAATTTTACTTTTATATATAAAATTATTTTAGATTATTTTTCCAATTAAATTGCTATATTGCTATTTCTTATTTTTTTTGATTAAATTATAATATTTTTATTTTTTATTTTAAGCTTTTAAAATTTTCATTTATTATTTAAAAAAATATAAATAGTTATTTTTATAAACTTTATAAAAAATTTTAATCAATAAAAATAATATATTATTATTATTTTTAATCAATTAAAAAATAATATTTTAATTTTAGTGAGTAATTTTTTGCTAAGTTATTTGAAAATATATGTGCTTTATAAAAAAATCTAATATTTTAAATAGACAATTCACTTATCATTAAGAATTAAAAATATTTTAATTTCTTTAATCGATAAAATGTTCAAAACATTTTATACATCTCTAAAAAACTTCAACATTCTAGTTAAAAGTTATTTAAAATAATAACTTAACCAAATTTTATTTGATAATATTGCATATTTAAATATTGAAATTTTATTAGTTGAAATCAAGTTAATAACATTAAGTATTGCAAAACGCTTTAAAAAATATAAAATATTATCAAATTTTAATAAGTGAATTTTTTTTCATATCTTATTGTAGCAATTAAAATAACAATCTTGAGTATGGAAAACTTTCCTACACTTTAAAAAAATACAAAAGATTATTAATTTTTAACGAGTGAAAACCTTTCTCTTCTCATAGAAACTTATATTTTAGCCTCTTTTTTTTCATTTGCATCTTCTTTTCAAAATTATATTGCAAGTTCCTCGATGGGTGTGATAGCTAGCAGAAGTGAGGGAATGGTGGGGGCCTTGTCCTCCCTGCCTATGCAATGTTAAACTTCAAGGGGTGTGTCACACACACTTCCACTAGATTGCAAGCGTCGAACCTTCAAGAGGCATGCAAGTTACTATAACTGCTAGGGAATTTGTGCTTTGGCATTATTGGTTGCATGTGGTTATGGGACATGAGGTGGCAGAAGGTATTGGATGTGTGAATTTGTAGGGTGGTATTCTAGGCGTGCCCAACCCTGCTTTTAAAACTAGGTCATGCTGAGACACAGCTCAAGCTAACTCTGGGGAGACTATAAACCTAAGAACAGAGGTTCCATGCTAGCATGTATGAGGTCCAAGCTCGTTGTGACACCCATGGTCTCTATGTATCATTCATGTGGAGAGGCTGGACTTGTTGTGGTCAATCCCTAAAGGAAGTGCCTATCAACTGGGAATGAAGTTAGCTACGGTAGTTTGGTAAGTGCCATATCCATAGTATTTCTTTGTTGGCTTGTGTACACCACTGTTTGGGTTATCGAATTACTTTGGTCGTCCCCAGTTGACTTTGTTGAAAGGGAGCAGAGAGTAAAGGAGGTTAGTAGTTAAGTACATCTCCGCTAAATCTAGGCTTTTGAGCTTGGTCTTTGTTTTTTAAGGGATGTTTGGTGTAGGTGTTTAACTGTGTAGGGTGGCAACCCACACAAATGAGCTTGTGTGAAGGGATTGTGCGATCCCTTGTGAGGGAGGCATTGGGGCTTTGGGAGGGAAGTCAATTGAATGACACTAGGTTTTATTAATGTGTTGTTTATTTGCCTTACTTTGGGGAGATTAGAGTCGAGGGTGTTGAGGTTTTTTGTGCGTCCAAGTGGAGGTGTTTCTTTCTGGGTAGTGGGTGCAACCCAACTTTCTTTGACCCCATGCTTGGGGAATGGGGGCATGCCCCTCAGGGAGTAGGGCCATGGGCCAGTACGTCTAGGGGATAATCGAGACCTAAGGGAGGAAGTGTTTCTGCAATAAGTTAATTTTTTGGGCAGAATTGAGTTGCCTCCCCCTTTTAACTTCTTGGATGAACGTCTTTAGCATATTACACTACTCCTTGAACAACTTGCCCGAGTTAAGCATGAGAACCATAATGAGGTGATCGGATTCGTGAATGACCTTAAGCAAAATCAATAGTAGATGATGGACATGCTCGCCTCTCTTTGTCATGACTAGAAGTGAATTTTTGAGAGAATGAAGTGATTGGAAGGTAAATAGAGCATATGTAAGGCGATGTTCATTGTGCATTCAGTCGTCCTCTGTCACCAAATCATCAACAAGACAACTTGGTTCCTGCTCACCCTTTAGATTAGTGACGAAAGTTGGTTGCTTCCCGGTTCTTAGATTTTTTTGGTACTTTTGGGCTATTTGCATCAGGGTCTCTAGTTCTCTGTTTTTATTTATTATGTGGTTATGTTGTTATCTTCTGAACAATAAATTCCATAGAAATGAGGCCAAAAGTGTTTTGGCATGGAGTTCTTCAAGATATATCAATAACTTCAATTAATAAAAAAACTTGATTTACAAATAAAAATAAAATTATATTGCAAATTCACTTACAAAATTAACATTTTGGTTTTTTTTTTTTTAAATTAATTTCATTAGAAAATGGTTACAATTTCAATATATATATTTTTAATTAAATTACTTGATAATTTATTGAGGTAAGTCATATTATACTACCACTTTCATTAAATGTCTTCTAATAACAGTTTATGCCCGCTCTTTTTATTTTCATTTATATATCTTTTTCATTTACCTTTTTTCCTTCAAAATTATACTACAAATTCACTTAAAAAGTTTATATATATAGTTTCATTGTGTAATGGATACAATTTCACTATATATTTTTTAATTAAATTATTTGATATTTTTTTTTAAATTATACTCCAAGTTCACTTAAAAAGTTTATATATATAATTTCATTATATAATGGATACAATTTCACTATTTTTTTAATTAAATTATCTAATAAGTTACTATGGTTTATGGTTAATTAAATTATAGACTTCCACTTTCATTAAATATCTTTAAATTTTAAGTAATTAATGACAAATTCCTTATTAATAATAAATAATTTTAAGCCTTATTACATAATTAAAAAAGATTTTGACTTATATAATATTAAAAAATGACTTTCCGTTTACTGCTACCTATTGTTACTTCCTCTATTATAATTTAATCTTTTACAAAAATATTTTAGTATAAAATATGGACTATGATGCTATTCTTTATTTTATTTATAATATTTTAGATTAAATTTAAAAATATTTTAGTATAAAATATGGATTATCATGCTATTCTTTATTTTATTTTATAATATTTTAGATTAAATTTAGTTCACCCAATTTCAACAAACCTTCAACCCTACAATATATTTTGTAGATTAATTACTTTATGCTTTAAAACCTTTTACAAATTGACTAAAAAATTTCCACGATGTCTGCATGAAAAACCGATGGTATGAATAATTAACATAGGATTCCAGAGCAATCACAGAATTACTTGTCGCTGTCATGGTCAATTGGCGGATAGCGCGGTATGAAATCATGTTTCAATTTTCCATATTCAGATTAGTGGATAAGAACTGCCAATCCAATTTGACATTTGCTCTATAACCAGGAATTTAGCATTAGATTCTTTACATTAAATTGAATTTTCAACATGATTAGTGAACAATCATTTATGTTTTTTCCTTCATCATTACTAAACAGTGATTTATGTTTTTTCTTTTGAATTTTTTTTCTTTTCTTTTCAATACGATGAAATTTTACTTTTCAAAGAGAAATGTAACACTTTATTAAGTGTCATAAAGTAAATTATACAATTAATTTTTTTGTTATATGGGAATTGTTTTTGAGGGGTCCGAAATTTGTTCCAAATGGTTTCTGCTCTTCTGCGAGTTTTGGAACTATACGAGAATGTTATTTTTTCAGTGGAGTTTCAATGAGAGCTTGGGAAAGTTTGGGGAGCTTTGAACACTGTTTTTTTGGGAGCTTTGGAGTTATATGAGAATGTTATCTTTTTAACGAGAGCTTCAATGTGAGCTTGGGAAAGTTTCGGGAGCTTTGGACATTGGTTTGGTCTTTTGGAGTTTGTAGGTTCCCTAGGGTTGGGAAATACAAAGCCTATAGAGAAATATGTTGAACTGCCCACAAAACACGAGTCTATGTTGAAACCTTCATAGGAAGAAAGGCCAAAGACATCTTTAACACTGATATCCTTAATTGAGAAACTGGAGCAATCTCTTAATGGGTTAAGGAAGTGGTGCGATATCTGGGATGTCACCACGGATGAGTATTCTTTTATATATATATATATATCGCAGAAGATTGAGTGTACATATTGTATGTGGCACTGAATGCTTAAACATTAGAGTTGTTTTTTCTAGTAAGAATAACTAGAAAAACATGTCAGAGAACTCATAATAAACTTGACATTTTATATATATAAAAAGGAGAAACTAAGAAGAAAACATTGAGAGAATTTATTTATATATAAGAGAGATTATATATTATGTATTTATATATTAAATTGATTTAAATATTTGAATATTTTGAATCAATATTAATTTTAATTATTATATAAATTATTTAATTAAAAAATATTAAAAAACAAGTTTCAGATTTTTAAAAAATATTTTTAATTTTTCAAATATTAAAAAATTATTTTTAATTTTTTTTATTATATAATATTATTATTCTGATTAGCGGTTTCCTGTAAATTTTGAGAAAACCTTTAACCATTCCAAAAACCATTTTGGAGAAACTTTTAACCATTCCAAAAACCATAACTAAATTCCTGACATTTTCACATTCGAGAAACTCACACAACATAGTACAATTGTAAAAACATATTTGTTTCGAAAAATTTCTTTATTAATACTTATTAATTTTACATTATTCTCTAATTAATCATATGTCATACATATTAATTTTACGTTATTTTCTAATCCTCTAACTTCTCAACCACACTGGATAATTCGAAATATGTAACCTAACCTTTCAAATTACCAGACTAGATAATTCGAAATATGTAACAAAACATTTCTTCATAGTTCGAAATGTGTAACAAAACATTTCTTATATAATTATTACCAAAGTTTTTCTCAATATAGATTTCAAAATTCAACTCACACTATTTTTCTGTTATAAAATTTTAACTCCAATGGCGATTCCGAAAATACTCCAAAATTCTTCCGTACACAACAATAAAGACACGCAAATCTTAATAAGAGCACAAATTGCATGTTATATAAAACAAACGAAATCAATTCCTCTGACTGCACAGCAATGGCCCCCTCCACAGCAATAAGGGCGCCCAAAATAGCAAAGGGAGCACAGCAATCCCAGGGGATTTGATGGTCCAAAATTTACTCCAAACATAGGCTGAGCAGGAGACAGATGTGGGACAACTGTGTGAGTGGAACAGGCAGTAAAAAAGGCAAACCACTCGCCATTAATAATAACACCAACCAGGTGAGATTGACCATGTTGCATTTCAGAGTGGAGGAAATCATGAATAATGATGAAAGGCTGTGTTGTGTACGTGCCTAATAAATACAATACCCTCTATTCTCTGATACTGACATGACTCATCGCACTGTCACTGTAACTCCACAGTTTGTATAATAAACACCCCTCGGCGAAGAGGCCAGCAACAATAAATTTCTCTCATTCCTTTCCTATTTCGATCGAAATTCTTCCTGTGAAGCCTCGTTTCCATGGCTTCTCTGATAGGAATAGTACCGTTGCTGCTCCTTCTGACGCTAATTCCTGAGACCGAGAGCTTCAATGATACAGAGGCATTACTCCAATTCAGAGCCCTAACGGATTCCCACGGCATTCTTGCCAAAAACTGGAGCTCGGCCGATGCCTGCACTGGGAAATGGCAGGGCATAACCTGCAAAAAAGGCAGAGTCTTCTTCATTTGGCTTTCGGGCCATGAGTTACGAGGCCCTATCGATCCTCTTTCTGCGCTCGACCAGCTCCGGGTTCTTGATCTTCAGGGAAATCGGCTCAACGGCAGCTTGGATCCATTGTCAAATTGCTACAATCTAAAATTGCTCTACTTGGCTTCCAATGACTTCTCGGGTCTGATTCCTGCTGATCTTGCTCGGCTCAGGCGCCTGGTGAGGCTCGACGCTTCCGATAACAATCTCCGCGGATCGATTCCGCCGGTGATACGGAACCTTACGCGGCTGGTAACTCTGCGCCTGCAGAACAACATTCTGTCAGGGCCGTTGCCGGATCTCAGCTTCTTGCGGGACTTAAATGTTTCCAATAATGAACTTTCTGGCCAAGTACCCCGCCAGCTTCTGGAGAAGTTCCCGGCTTCGGCCTTCGCAGGCAATGCTGGGCTCTGCGGGCGGAGTCCTTTTCCGGCCTGTACCATTCCGCCACCGGTGGCTGTAGTGGTGCCGTCGAATCCGAGCTCCGACCCGGGCTCGAGTACTCCCGTGGACACGAGATCCAAAACTAGGGCTCTCAGCACGGGGGCCGTCATTGCCATTGTGGTCGGGGATGCTGCCGTTCTGATTTTGATAACGCTCATTTTTCTGGTGTATTACTGGAAGAAATACATCAGGGAGATCGAGGTTGCTGGAAAAACGGCCTCCGAGAAGATGGATTTCTCCGGTGGCGCGCAGACGCCAGAGATGGAGAGGAGTAAACTTGTGTTCTTTGATAGGAAGAAGCAGTTTGAGTTGGAGGATCTGCTGAGGGCGTCTGCCGAGATGTTGGGGAAGGGGAGCTTTGGGACTGCTTATAAAGCCGTTCTTGATGATGGCTGTGTTGTTGCTGTCAAGAGATTAAAGGACGTTAATCCTTCTGGGAAGAAGGAATTCGATCAGCACATGGAGTTGATTGGGAAATTGAGGCATCCCCACATAGTTCGTCTCAGAGCTTATTATTATGCAAAAGAGGAGAAGCTTCTGGTTTATGATTATCTTCCCAATGGGAGTTTGTATTCTCTTCTACACGGTCAGTGGATTCTCTGTTTAGTCTCTTTGTCTTTCTGCTTAGTTTTTGCATGCCTGTCTCTTATGTTTTGCCTGTTACTTACTACCAAGATTCGACTTATTAATAAAAGCGCACAGACTCATATAAATTACGACAAATATTCAATTTGGCCATTTGTGTGTAAACTGATTTATTCATCTTCAAGCTTTATAATCCATGTGGATATCAAACCCATGATACATGGACCGTTTATGTAGACTGAAATAAGTCATTTTCTGTACCTAGATAGTAAGCTGGTCTAAAAACAAGGTAGGCTGGTCTAAAACAAAGATAGGTCAGAGATGCCTATCTATACCTTACAATTGATTTTTTTATTTTCATATTTAAACAATTACTCAGGGATTCATCTTAATGCTAGAACTATTTAGACTAACTAAGGTAGGTTAGAGATGCCCATCTATACTGTATGATTGATTATATCATTTCTCATATTTAAAGAACCATTTATAGATCCATGTTAACCTTAGATCTATTAGGGATAGAGCAAGATCTATCTTAACCTTACATCTATTACAAATATTTATTATATATTTATTATATGGACGAATATAAACTGTAAATATATAAGTGAGGTGCTCTTGCAACTGGAGATAGAGCTAGATCTTTTAAAGAAGAAAAAGTTTGGATTTAATGTTGCAGGTATCTATATATCATAACCATTCCATTGAAGAAAAACCCTCATTTCTCCTTTTTTTTTTTTTTTCCTTTTTAACTTCATTACACCTTCCATAGTATTTTATAACCTAAAAAATGATTTACACATCTAGCCTGTAAAGTTTCGAAATTAAGATGGATCTATTGCGAACTAAATATAAACCAGCTGATAAATCATTTATATAAACTTGCTATGCATTCGAAAGCTTCACTACCTTCATGTATCCATGATAAGTTGGTCATGTACTGTGGGATATGCATTCTCTGGCTTAGGAATTTCAAAATGTATATCAAACCCTTCCACATGCATGTCACACCCATAAGTACATTTGCGATTTGTGTCAAGTCATGATAGGTATCTTAAGCTCTGCACAGCCGTTACGCTCTGCAGCCTACACTCTAGTTATTCACCTACAAGCTTGACAACCTTTATGCTTGCATACGAAACCCATGATACATTGGCCATTGGCTGTGAACTTGAGATACTCGTCTCAAGTTTCACAACATCCAACTGCATATTATTTCAGGTTTAGATTGATTTGTGTTAACGCTTTTAGATATCAATACATCTATTACATCTTTTAGATTCAATGTACCATCACACTAGTCAACATAATGCCGATAAATCTCCCTGCCCCCACTGAGATTGTAGATCACCTAGCTTTTGTCAATTCAATCATTTTGCATCAAGAGTTAGCATTCTACTTCCCAGATAGAAGCATCCATGAACACTTATTGTTGTGTATATAGTTGGCTGACATATTTTTATATATGCTAACTTTTTGTTTTAAGATGACCAACCGGGTGTGGTGTTAACTAGCAGGGCTGTTTTTAGTAGACATTATATACTAGCACAGATCCATAGTGGCAGAGAATTATTAAATTTCATACGGAAGCAATTTCATTGTTATTACACCATTAAGATTGCTATCTCCAGGATTAAAAAGTAACTGTGCTAATTTGTTATCTTTTATTATCAATTTTATTTGATCTGTTTGTATTTGATCTGTTTGTGTACAAATCAGGGAACAGAGGTCCAGGAAGAACACCATTGGACTGGACTACAAGAATCAGTCTAGTCTTAGGAGCTGCTCGAGGTCTTGCTTACATCCATGAAGAATATGGGTCTTTGAAGATTCCACATGGGAATATCAAATCCTCCAATATTCTCTTGGACAAGAATGGTGTTGCATGCATTTCTGATTTTGGGTTGGCCCTGCTCCTGAACCCCTCGCATATTCATGCTTCATCTAGATATGTAGGGTACAGAGCACCTGAGCAGGCAGAAACCAAAAAATTGTCCCAAAAGGCCGATGTGTACAGCTTTGGTGTGTTACTCCTTGAGGTCTTGACTGGAAAAGCTCCTATGCACTATCATTCACAAGAAGAAGGTGTTGATCTTCCAAAATGGGTTCAGTCCATTGTCCGGGAAGAATGGACTGCTGAAGTGTTCGACCTTGAATTGATGAGGTACAAGAACATTGAGGAGGAGATGGTTTCGATGTTGCAGATTGCTTTGAGTTGTGTTTCACAGTCACCCGAACAACGTCCTAAGATGGGTGAAGTTGTTAGGTTGATTGAGGACATCAGAGTTGAGCAATCTCCTTTGGGTGAATGGGATGACTCTTACTCTGTTTCTCCTTCTGCCTCTGAAGATGTTGTAACAAGCCACTGAAACGGATGGTTTAGCTAGATTTGGAGTGTGTCATGTTGTGTTTGTTTCACATTGTCTTGTTAGGTATCAAGAGCTATTGATAGATTTAATGTATTATATCTTGGCTTGGGTAGAGTCTGTATGTGATTGCTCGAAAGATAATTCTATGTATTGGTTATGTAGTTCCACAGCATACATTCTTTATGGGTTAAGTAATTTCAGCATTGCGGTTTATTAATGGAGTGGTGGTTCGTTGGATAATTTTTCTGCCAAGAGTTGCTCGGCATCTTTTGCTATATTGTCATAAATTACTGGTTCTAATTACTAGCTCAAGATGTATTTTGGAAGTGCAATCAATTAATGGCAATGGAAAATGTGCTAATTTTATTGCATGCTCTTAACCGGCGAATTCTATTTTCTATGACATATAATTGAAAACCGGAATGTCGATGTAGTTGTGTTTGATACTTGCAATTTCAAATACAGTAACAGTGTTCGGCTTTTTGGTATTCGAGATGCTCAACTATTGTCACGTCTGGAATGACTTCCTATTTTTCTTGCCCCCATTTCTAGCAATGCCCTTCATATAGAGGCCTTTTGAGAGTTTCCTATTTGTTGTTATAGGTGATAAATTTTAGAGCATGAGAGTGAATAAGCTTATATATGTTTTGGTCTACCTTTTTGCTAGCTATGTTTATGTTACTCATCTATTTTAGATTCAGAATTAATTTCTATTTTAATTTTCTTGGTGTTCAGGTGTGCTTTTAGTTATTGGTGCATACCTTGCCCTCTCTACTAGTTATGCCTTTTATGTATAGACCGTTTGAGAATTTCCTATTTGCTGTTATAAATTATAGATTGTAGAGGACAAGAGTGACCTTTGCTCTACTTTTTGCTAGCAGCTGCTTTTCCTTTTACTACCATCTTTATTTTTATTTGGAAAGAAAAAATTGTAATTTTATTTACATATTAAAAAATTTGTATATGTTAAAAGGCATCTTGGTAGCCATCTGCTTATGTTGCAAATTAATTTCTTAGCTTGTTGCAAATTAATTTCTTTTTTAATTTTCTCTGTTGGCGTTTCCTTTTAGTTGTTGGTGCATATTGTACTCTGGACTCTCATTAGTCCCATCAACTTATTTTAGCCATTTGTTTCTGTTGGGTTTCCCTGTAGTTTTTGGTGCATATTGTACTCTGAATGCCCACACACCTATTTTAGCCACTTGTCGACATTAATAAAGTTTCAAATTTCAATAAAGTTTAGTCACTGGTGGACATTAATAAAACTCAACCAATTTCTGTCACTTGTCGATATGATTAAAGTTCCTCTCAATTTCAATTTCAAACCTCCAAGATAACTGCAGAACGCACATGTCACACACAGATGTTTCCATTATTTTCTAATGGTCCCCCCAATGGATAGGTTTCCACAATGTTAGAAAGGTTGAAATTTATGATGGGAAAGTCAGTTTTGGCTAGCTGTGGCTCCTGCCGATAATTTTGTCTAATGGGGTTTGAAAGCCTTGTTGGATGCTTACAAGGATATCCTGGGATCCAAAAATGTTAGCCATAAAATTCTACAGCTGATAATCAAATATAAATTTTACATATTAAAGATACACGCTAGTTCTATCATCTGTAACCTGTTCATTATGCGAGTAATATACAGGATTCGCCTCAAGGGTGGTGTGGTTGCCACTTGCCAGTGAACTTGTGAATTGTGGTTGCCACTTGCCAGTGAATTTGTGAATCGAAACTCATATTAATTACTAATAATAAGGCTCAATTTTTGTCTTGGCTGCTTAACCACCAAAGACAGTAGCAGGACTTGTTTTAAGATTCCTTTTGACCTAGCTCTCAAGACTGAAACAAGAATGAATTCATAAAAACTGTCTGGTTTTATGCCATGTGAATATGCTGCTTAGGGGCCATACAAATTATATGTCTAATTAATGGTCCCGTAGAGCTTCGTAGGGTTCACAGTTTTTGGGATGGATGGTTCAATGAAGGGGCATTTAGGAATTAAGGTTCAGTGATAGGCGAAAATTGAATAATGTCCTTTTAAGAGGCCCCACTAAGACAAGGTAGTTGGCTTAAGCTCTTCCAACTCGTAGTTGGTATCTAATTTCTGTCAAGTTGGCATCTATGTTTGTGAATGTGATAGCTCCCGGCTGAGACAAAAGGGGGATTTATTGGGCACCCGTATTATTTTTCTGGTTCGTTTGCTTCTTTTTTAACCTAAACAACTACCACTTGCTAAAAAATGAAGTGGGCCGCATGGGACCATAATGTAGTTTATTTTGTTGGTTGTGCACCAAACAACTCCAAAGTTGAGAGGAGAAGGCGGGGGTCTACAATCCAGCTCATGCTTTCTGCTGAGAATTTTTAATATATGTACACAAGTGTGACAAGTACGTGTACAAGGCTGAGGTTTACAGCTATTTGCTGTTATTTGCTGTCAAAGCAATAAACCTGATTCTAGTGTACTTTTTGTCAGTTTTGATGTGGATGCAATAAAACTTAGCGAGTTCTGTTGCAGCCAGTTTGTAATCTTGAATGCAGGACCTGGAGTTTATATGCAGTTGATACCATGATAAAATCTCATCCTGGAGTTTATATCCAGTGGATATCATGAAAAATCTCATCCTAAAGTCGTAGGAGAGGAACGAAATCCTTGATGGGGATGAAATCCTCCGCAAGGGATGTGCCTTAATGTCAATAATTATCAAGAAAGCCAACTAGAAACCACACAGGAAAGTTCTGAATCGGGGGCATGAAATGGGCCAGGCCAGGACCAAGAGGAAAAGTGAGAGTTCACTTGAGCAAAATACACGAAGTTTAATTAGTTTTATTTATTTTTTAAATGCTAAGTTTTGGGAAATGTGTTTTAAAAAAAATGACACTAGATCGAAAACTGAAATCAATCAAATGAAAATGACACCAGCCTGGAAAATGAAATCAATCATAACCAATAAAAATGACACCAGCCTGAAAAATGAAATCAATCATAACTAATGGTACACGCTAATAAATGCTGAAATGTGGACACAATTGTGAGGTTTGTTGGCTGTCTTCTATTTATGACCTGTTACAAAGAAGACTAAAGTATTTTTAGGTGGGTTTTATAAACAGATGGTCTGGTCCGTCGACCTGACTCACGTTTCACATCAGAATGTGAGTAGAACCCACAAGTATCACTTCGGTCAATGCTACATTGAAATGGGGTTGACAGTGGACACGGCTCAAAGTTACATAGGAATTGGAGTTGACAGTGGGCACGGCTCAACTTCTGCGGAGTTACTGTTCCTAATTATGTGCATAGGCATTTTTGATTGAAAGGTGGTAGAGCATTACGCGGTGATAAATCAAAGATGCTGGTATATATGTTCAACATTAACTTGTTTGTATCGTTAATGAATCAATTTTTCTTTTAACATTTATGCATTTACAATTATAAAATTATTTTATTTATTATTAAATATATAAGTTTAGTTCATAGGTGAATTTATTTGTTAGTGGTTTGTTAATTCATATAATTTTATTTATTATTAAATATATAAGTTTAGTTCATAGGTGAATTTATTTGTTAGTGGTTTGTTAATTCATCTTTTCGGATTATGTTGCTAAAATAGTAATTAGTTAGTATTTTATTTTTCATTAATAAGTTATCGAGATAAAACTGTCTCGAGACAGAATTGTCTCATACTTATTATATGTGTATAAATGAATGTATTTTCAATAAATGCAATCATTTTTTTAGTGTGGAGTTTATACATGGGTTATTTATAGTGGTATTAGAGTCATAGTTTGAATTCCATGTCATGTTTGAG
>Ga0115854_10079_pt2 | contig 16789 bp, 17 predicted proteins | sample InSIn2SAF170_FD_83868 | JGI IMG/M metagenome (GOLD analysis project Ga0115854, IMG submission 83868)
AAAAAATAGGGCTAAAAGCCCCCCCCCCCCCCCCCGCCCACACTTGGGGAGATGCAAGAAAATATCAGATTGCTGATAAGGAAGACCAATCCGCTAGCCGGCCCAAAGAAGAAAACACAAAGAAAGACTTGGAGGATAGTGGAAGACAAAAACACATCCATGAGCAACATGTTGCACAACACTCTACTGGATAACACAATCACTCATCTTACCTTTGACACCTCGGTGAGTCTACCACCTTTGGACTATAACATTATTTATGACATGAAGAAACTCGAGCAAACATTAGTTTGTTCAGATCCAGAGTCAGCGAGATTTCTTTCTGTGCACATTGGGACATACAACAAAAGACAACGCAACCTCTACTAGTTAGGGAGCAAGCACACCTCCTGAATCACTTTCAACTATGCTCAAGACACTCTGGATGGAAGAAGTAAACTCAAGTTTCCTCCATTCCTGCTATCTTTTGAAATCTTCAACTACAATGTTCACAATTGTTTGGTTGATTTTGGCATGACAACCAATGTCATGCCGCACTCCATTGCTAAAAGGATCAATGAAAAATGGAGCGAAACATCCATATGAATCATCCAACTTGATCAAACATTGGTACCTGCCATTGGTGAATTACAAGATGTGATCATTCGACTATCTCATGACTATTGAGTCCACCAATGCATCAACATAATGGTTGTGGACATCTTGGAATCATATGGTCTATTACTCAGTAGGGATTGGTCCAACAAGTTGGATGGATATTTTTCTACAGACTAGTCTCACACGTGGATTCCATATCAGAGAAAGTGCAACCAAATTTAGGTAGAATCTTAGAGGTACATGAAGCTTAATGTCACTCCCATGAATGGTGAGAATGAACCACTGGCTCTCGCAAAACTCATGTTCGGCAACTGCCTCCTTGGGACAATGTTGTTGTGTTATCCTGCACAGCCAACTCCAACCCCACTAGATGCACAATTGGGACTGCTTCCTTGCCCAACTGATGGTAATGAAACTTGTACAACACATTGTACCAGTAGTAGCAGCAACAGTAATAGTAGCAGTACTAGCACATCAAGCAGTCAGTGTATAGATGAGTTTTGGATTATGTACTTCAACAGATCAAAGACACATGACGACATAGGAACTGGGTTCGTTCTGATCGACCATGCAACATGAAGCATTTGGTGTCAAGCAGCTTGGAGTTTGGGTTCATAAACGATGTAGCAGAATATGAAGCACTCTTATTGGGCTTGCAGAAATCCATAAGCCTCAATATGGTTATGCTCAAAGTGGTATGTGATTCAAATGTAGTACTACAGCAGGTACTTAACACCATTCACAGTTTATCACCACATCTCAAAAGTTACCAAGAAGATGTATGGAGACTAATCTCAAACTTCCAAGCATTTAATATCATTTTTGTACCATGTACGCGTAATGCAGCTGCTAATGCACTAGCAAATGCAGCCTCGAGAATGTCACTGATTAGGGATAGATTTACTATTGAAATTTTGTACAAACCATCTATCCTGGGCAACATAACTAACTTACGCATGTTTAATGATGATCAACAGATACTACATTTTATGGCCAATGTTGATGATTTCAAAGATGCAACAATAGACGATTACGAGCATGAGTGCTCTTTGGAAGAAGAAGTTGGTGACATGAAAGGACATATTATCACAAATGGTCTGGCATCACTTGAAAAGCTATATGACTTGCAAGAACACTTCCAAGAGCCAAAGAACAACAAGACCCATGGTTCGACTATGAGGCATGAACTGATAAACCTGGGAACATAAAAGGATCTAAAGTTTATCAATCTTGGTACATGTTGTACACAACAAGAATGACAAGCCTTCATCTGCTTGTTTAAACAATATTGACATATGTTCATATGGACTTATGATGACCTAAAAACTTATGACACACGATCATCCAACATATCATTCTAATCAAGGAAGCGGTCAAGCCATATCAACAAAGGCTGAGAAAAGTACATTCATCACTTGAACCCCTCATACAAAAAGAGCTTACTAAATTGTTGGATGCATGGATCATATATAAAGTTCGGCATTCCACTTGGGTCTCCAAACTTGTTCCTAACAAAAGAAGTTTGGGGAAATCCACTTGTGTGTCAATTTCCCGAACATAAACCACACCTTGAACAAAGAAAACTACTCCGTGCCATCTATGGACCATATTTTGCAAATAGTATCTGGGGCATAGATGTTCTCACTCCTTGACGATTTATCAAGATACAATCAGGTTCTGGTAGTAGAACTTGATAGACTCAAAAGTACTTTCTGTACCAAGTCACGTACATTCGCATATAGAAAAATGTCGTTTGGGCTTGTAAATGTAGGCCCAACATTTTAGTGTGATATGGAAATCGCCTTTCACAGACTCATTGCGTAGAGCATGGTGGTATACCTCGATGATGTGATTGTGTTCTCAAGAAGACAATAATACCACATACGACATCTTAAGAAAATTTTCGAGAGATGTCGAAGATACAATATTTCCTTGAATCCCAAGAAGAGCATATTCTTCGTGTCAGAGGGGAACCTCCTTGAACACATTGTTGCCAAGAGTGGGATCAAGGTCGATCCAGACTAGGTCGGCTATCACACAGATTCCTCACCCAGTCCACAAAAACTCCATGCAGTCCTTCTTGGGAAAGATAAACTTCCTCCAGAAATTCATCTTGGATTATGCACAAATAGTCAAGCCCATGCAAGACATGATCAAGAAGTATGTAGTGTACACCTGGGGTAAGAAAGAAAAACATGCATTCACCTAGATTAAGCAAGGCATTGCCAAAGCGCCTGCACTTTATAACCCAGATTTCAAAAATGATTTCCTGCTATACACCTTTGTTTCTGATAACTCACTAGCTGCAGTACTCACTCAGAAAGATGAAGCTAATGATGAACGCCCCATCTCTTTCATCAGTGAAAACATGCAGGGACTAGAGCTTAACTACCCCATCGTTTAAAAACAAGCTTATGCAGTTTACAAGTGTAGAAATTTTAATAATATAACACTTATTCATAGAGATTATCCTAATTATACACTATTTGTGGAATGCATGCATAATACATAACCTCCTCTACCATTGATCATCAATTTGCAGAATTAAAAAAACAATCGCATGTGCACATTGAAACATCAATCACACATATCAACACAGTATGTAATGGGGAAAGCATACAGCTAAAAACCCCCAACTATCTGTATATTATAATGATAGAGAACATGTAACAATACATAGTACAATACTCCTCACAAGTACTTAGTACTATTTCCACATGCTACACATAAAACTAGCTCAGATCTGAACAAGTCACGGGTTCAAATCTCCTCCACTATTTTCCTGCCTCTATTGCGCAATCTAAATTGAGAATAGATTAGATCCAAGTTCGAATTCCCTTGGCTTGTACTATGCAATCCTCATTGGAAATCCCAATCAATGATTGTGCAAATCTCATGCATAGCTATAGTCACAACTGATAGTAGTCTCACCCTTTCACCCACCTCTAACACTTGTCTCCACTGAACTGCCCATGCATTGAGTTAACTGATGTATTCTTTATTTGATTTATGAGTTAATAATTAGTTAATTAATTAATAATTAATTCACATCACTCATCACTAGTGTATTTGGCAGTTAGACTAAATACAACTAGTTCAACTAAGTCAAACTGAACACAACTCCATCAACTCCACCAAACTCAATCACTTGAGTTCTAACTGAAGTCCATCATGCAATAGCTCAACTAACCCATAGGAAAAGCATATTTACCTCTAGCAGTTGCATGTGCCACATCCGTAGCTTGTCCTGAAGTGCTGCAAGAGGATAAGATAATGTTTATAGTCCAAATATTATTAAGAGCTAATAATATTCAACTGTTCTATTTTTTGATTGGCAGTCTAAAAATAGACTCCACCCATATGTTTAAAAATAGAGGTCCATCTATTTTTACCAACAAGACCAATCATCCATAAATAACATCCTGCAGCTCATAGACCATGATCCATATGTCTAAAAATAGACATAGTTGAAAAATAGACTTTGCGCCAAAAATAATCCATGGACCCACTTAGTGAAGGTGACTTATTTTCACTAAGTTCCATCATCTTGTTGCATTTTCAACACTCCCTCTCAAAAAGATATGGATTATCTGCAACCCCTATCCTGCCTCTGTGGTATTCGAATTTTCTCTTGGTGAGCGCCTTCGTCAAGATATCAACATCTTGATCCTTCGCGGGAATGTATGAGAGTAACATGATTCTCTGCTGCACACAATCTCTGATATGATGGTACTTGATGTCGATGTGCTTGGATCTATCATGAAATACTAGATTAGCTGAGAGTTTAATGCAACTCTGGTTATCACAATAAATCACAGTAGGCTCCAAGTGTGACGCAAACAACCTGACCAAGATCTTCCTCATCCATATAGCCTCGCATGCAGCCGAACTTGCTGCCATATACTCGGCCTCTGCTGAACTGAGTGCCATGGATCTCTACTTCTTGTTGTACCAAGAAACTGTTGTTGACCCGATACTGAAGATCCCTCCAGATGTGCTCTTTCTGTCCATTGGGCTCCTTGCCCAATTTGCATCCATGAAGCTACATAGCTTCACCTCATCCTCCTATCTATACCACAATCCATATCCCAATGTGCCTATGAGATAATGCAATACATGCTTTCCTGCCTTCCAGAAGAGCTTGGTTGGCTTAACCATAGCTTGTGAAAGTTGGTTAACAGCATAGCATGTATTTGGTTGTGTATTGACTAGATACATAAGCGACCCCACCAACTGTCGATAAACAGTGGCATCCACTACCTCCGCTGAAGTAGCATCCTCCTTCCTCCAACCTGCAAGAAGAGGAGTATCAATAGGCTTGCAACCATGCATGTTGAACTTCTCCAATATCTCCCAAGCATACTTACCCTAAGAAACAAATAGTCCATCACTGCGCTGCCAAATTTCCAATCCTAGGAAATAATGAATGAGGCCCAAGTTCTTCATCTCAAACTCTCTAGCAAGATCCTCCTTGCATGAAAGTATCAACAACTCATCTCCCATCAAAATAAAATCATCTACATAAAGTACAATGATCAACAACTTACCCTCCACCAGAATCTGGTATAGGTTAGGATCCACCTCACTCTTGGAGAATCCAAGTCCGGTGAAATAATTAATTATCCGTGTGTACCAAGCATGAGGTGCTTGTTTCAACCCATACAATGCTCTCTTGAGCATGCACACATGCAAATCACTGCTAAAGATCTCAAAACCTTCGGGCTGCTCTATGTACACCTCCTCCTCAATGAATCTGTTGAGGAACGCAGTCTTCACGTCCATCTGATGGATGTGCCACCCCATCTGCACTAAGAGAGAAAGAATCATCTGTATGGAAGAATACCTTGCGATAGGTGCAAAGGTCTCCCCATTCCCCTCTATTTGTGAGAAGCCTCGGGCAACAAATCTTGCCTTGTACTTCTCCACACTCCCGTAAGTTGCCTGCTTCACTTTGTAGATCCATCTCGAACCCACCACTGATTTCCCTTCTAGTCTTGGGACAATCTCCCATGCACTATTTCTGACAATCGAATCATACTCTTTCACCATGGCATCTACCCATGCGGGATCCTCCATAGCTTCCTCAAAAGAGGATGGCCTAGTCACGACACATTTTCTCACAAGAGCCATGTATCTAGTGTATCGATCAGGTGATTATCTCTGTCTATGTTGTGCTATAGGTTGTCCTACAACCTTCTCTGTATCTTGAGGCAATCTCTCAGCTTTTGTAGTGCGCTTTCGCCCTCTGATGGTTGGCACTGCATGAGTGGTCTCTTCCACTCCATGAAATTCATCTTGTGGCTGATCCACATCCTAAAGCTCATCCTTAGGAACTAATAGCTCCTCATCTGCAAGTTTAGCTCCCTCTCAAGTGAACACTTCATGGCTTTCTCCTCCTGAAATTTGACATCCCGTCGCACAACAGTCTTGCGACTGTCTAGAAAATACACATGATAGTTGTGGGGCGTATCAGTGTACCCCACAAATATCCCAACCTCTGCGGTCAGCTCTAGCTTCTTCCTGGCATCCTTCGTCACATGCATGTAAACAGGAGAACCAAAAATCCTCAAATGGGAAATATGAGGCCTCTTACCAAAATAAGCCTCCTCGGGTGTACTCATGCCAAGTATCTTGTGAGGACAATTGTTCTGCACATATATTGCAGTATTGCATGCCTCCACCCACAAGTGAAGGGGTAGGCTCTGATCATGCAACATCGCTCGTGCAACACCCACGATCGTTTTGTTCTTCCACTCAGCAACCCCATTTTGCTATGGGTTGTGGGGAGCTATGAGCTCTGTTCGAATCCCTTCTACGCTGCAGAAGTCCTTAAACTCGCCAGAGATGAATTCACAACCATTGTCGCTCCTAAGAGCCTTCACCTTCTTCCCTGATTCCTTCTCGACTAGTTCTTTGAACTCACAGAACTTTGAGTATGTCTCGCTCTTCTTCTGCATGAAGAAGATCCAGCATTTTCGAGAGAAATCATTAACAAATATCACATAGTACTCGTGCTTTGTTGTCAAAGCTACTGAGAAAGGTCCACACACGTCTGTGTGAATTCTCTCAAGGATCATGGTGACATGACTATCCTTCTCGTGAAAGGTGTCTTTCACAAATTTTCCCAAAGTACACCCCTTCCACTAATCTGACTACGCAAGTGCCTTTAGGAAGCCCAATAGAAATCTGCTGCAGTATCTTCAAAGCTCCATGGTAAAGGTGGTTCAATCTCCGGTTCCATAGCTTGCCATCATCCTGGCTCACCACTCCTTCTACCTTGCATGCCATTGTTGCACAGCCATCTACATGCAATTGATAAAGGTTCTTGACTTGAACCCCTATCTTCTGGGTTTCTACAATTGTCTTACTGTGCAGGAAAGCCTTTCCCTCACTAAAGAAAACATCATATCCCTTGTCTTCTAACATTGCCACAGATATAAGATTCTTCTTCAATCTTGGAACATGCATCACCTCCTTCAATATGAAGGGTTTACCAGACTCCCTCTCAAAGGAAATGGTACCGATACCGGTCACACTATCTACCATCATCGCGCATCTCGATGTGCACTCCAAGATCTTTCTCATCCAGATCAGAAAACAAATCTTGATCTCCTATCACATGAAAAGATGCACCACTATCCAAGAACCATACCGATCATATCACACTTGATACCAAGCATGCGATCAGTGAAAAATCCAGCTCAAATTGTGAGGCTAAGGCCTCTCCGGCTGCAGATCTAGTAGCTTGCTTATTTTTCTTCTTCTGTGGACAATTTGTGGCATAATGTCTATGCTGGTGACAATTAAAGAACTTCACCTTGGACATGTTGTTGGTACCATCCTATGACCTCCTTTTTCCTTCTAAAACATATCATTTGCTTACCTCTTTCTGTCATACATCTCTTAGATCCCTTGAAATTGATTAGTTAATAGTACTATAGTTATAAAATGCATTAAAATTGATTTAGGAGTTTTATGTTAAAGAATTATGAATTTTTGTTAAAAAGACTATAGGAAGTTACAACATCCTGTAATTGGCTTAATGTTTGACATATGGCATGACTTCTAGGCTAAAGCGAAGGGTAGGGATGAAAAGTAGAATGTACAAGCATGGACGAATACCTGTCCTACAGCAGAACCGACCCTCTTGCATGCGCGATCAACGATGGTCAAAGCACAACATGTTGGCGACAAAAGCAAAAACAACATAGGATTCTAAACTAATTTAATTTTGTTCCTTTTTGAAATCAGTTCAGAATAGAAACATTTTAAATATCATGACATGATAAAAGTGGCAACAGCCCCTTAATGCATGTACATCCCAAATGTATGCGGAGTTAGTTTTAGAAGACATATGTAAACACAGTGGTTTTGTTTTTTTATGCTATGTATCGTTTTGGAGACAGAGCTTTGTTTGGAACGTAATACGAAAAACTCAGTTGGAGTCACAATTTCATATTGATTCTATAATTGGTTGATTACAGTCTAGTATACCTTTGAAAATGCGGATGGGCCCTGCGTTGAACTGGTATACTGTTATTTCCTTTTATTCGCAACTTTTGGGTATTCAATGATATGCACAGCAATTAGAATTGGTGTTTGATGTGTATGAGTGGTGTTTATGATAGCGCTTGAACAATTGATCACTGAGATCGTGAATCGTATCCTGTAAGGGATTCGATCTCTTGTTGTCTTTTAAAGCAACATCATGAACCATGTTTCTCATTTTACGTATGCTTATGATTTCAGTATGTCTTTATCTTTCATGAATAAACATTGAATGCTGAGTATTTTCTGAACAAGGGTTTTATGCATAGTGTCTCCGTAAGGGGATTGAAATCTTGGTTTAAAGTGATACACATTGTTTTAACTTGGTATATGAATTGAGTGACAGTGTTTTAATATGGTAAATGAATTGAGTGACATTGTTTTAATTAGGTAGATGAATTGAGTGACCTAAGTGTTTGGATGATAGGTAACACACCTCAATCTTCCGTAAAGAAGTCCTGTAACCTACCATCATGACCACTTAGCTAATAATCCTTTATGTCTATAGATTGTAGACGCATGCCTCTAAGTCTACGCACCCTGGTTGATAATAAATATAGCCTAATCTAGCACCCTAGATAAGACACTACATTTTGGCGTCGTTTCCGGGGAGGCATAGTTAAAGGATTAAAAAAAAAAAAATTTAAACAAAAAACAAGCAAAAACATAGATTTAGAAATCATGTTCACTTATGTTTAGATCTAGAGATAATCAAGGTTGATTCATAAAAACCCCCCATCTAAAAACTAATTTATCATCAGGAGCAAACCTTTTAACAAACACAACACCAGCTGAGGAAGTCACCATACAGGCATTAGAGGATAAACAAAAGTCAGGGCAAAGACTTACTCTCATTGAAAGGAAAACTTTATTAGCACACAGATCGCAGAAGAAACACTTTCTTAGATCCCCTACACAAGGATAAAGTAGTATAGTGACTGAACAATCTTTCTTTAATCTTCTCTTTGAAACAAGTGACACTGAGGAACCTATTAAGATGGCTGAGGAAGGAGATGGATCAATACCACATCAAGGACGAAGAGATGAAGAAGAGTCAACTTTTAAGTTTCCTATTCAAGAACCACAAGAAGATGATGAGATCAAAATGAAAAACATACCCCCATCTGTGCTACCAAACTTTTATGGCATGGCTTCAGAAGACCCTGACTCATTCTTGTTCAAGTTCGACATTGTATGTTGAACATATGGTTACACAGATGATGCCCATAGGCTTAGACTCTTCCTAGCGACATTAAAGGCATCAGCTTTAAGATGGTTCATGGGGCTTGGTGACCAGGCGATAACTGATTGGGATGGCATGAGAAGAATTTTTCTAAGGAAATATCAACCTTATTGTAGATCCAAAGATTCCAAAGATGATATCTTTAGAATGAACCAACATGAGGATGAAACCTTAGAGGAATACTTAGAACGGTTTGTTTACAATTTACAAAAATCCAAACACCGAACTATGCCTCTTGATTTGATTCGCACAATATTCTTGAAAGGCATCCAAGAAGAATACATGGATGATCTTAATTTGATGGGAAAAGGTGACATTTCTGCCTTACCCTTTGAAGAAATCGCTGAGTTATGCGAAAAGTATTCAAGGAGCAAAGCTAAAATTGGAAAAGGAACCTTGTCATCCAAAGCTACAAAATCTGCTTCAGCAAGTGTCACAAGGGCTGAAATAGGGATTCTGTTAGAAGAATTTAAAACAGATCTGTTAAGCACCTTAGGGAATCAAATTGACACTTTAAAATCTAAGAAGAAACAAGAAGATGAAGATCAGATAATGGCTATCTTCTGCCCAAAATTCCGAAAGAGACATGCCTTGAAAGACTGCCCATTAGAAAACATCCAAGTCTGTGCCTTTTGTACTGAAAATCATGATATACTTAATTGTTCTAAAGTAAAGGTTTTGCAGAATTGTAATATGGCAGCTAATGCAGAGATGGAAAATGTATATTACATGGGAGCAAAAAGACCATGGCAACCAAGACCAGCACCTCAAGGTATGTTTCCAAATCAAAATTTACAATTTCTTGTTAATGATCAAATGTATGTTCAAAATTCATGGAATGTACCCATGCCATGGCAGCATCAAAATCACCCACAGCAATAATGGAGGCCATCTCAACAATACCCTCAATCATATCATACATATCCTCAATCATACCAACCATATCCTTAGCCATATCAACAATATCATCAGCCATACTCATCACATCCTCAACCATATCAGCAGTATTCTCAACAACAAGTTGTTTACCAACCTCAACCTATTCAACAAGATCTGCCTGCTCCTCCAACAATAAATCCACCACAAATTCAGTTTCCATCTAACTCACAACCTCCCGGACCTACTCAAATTCCTACTCAAATTGTACCAAATCCAAATAATAGAGCAGAGAGGCCAGCCTACAATGTAGAAGAGTGAACCTCATATCCCACACTACCCTTGCAAAATATTAACTTGAGGTCTGGTAAGGTACTCCACAAAGATTCTCCAATAACTAATAAACAATAAGAAAACACAGAAAATGAAAACGAAATGACAAATCAAAGAAAACTAGACAATGGTACCAAAGATAAGCAAATGCAGCCATTGCATCCACCTTTTCTGGACAGATTGGTCCAGATGAAACTTCCAATGTCTATACCGCAGTTTGATGTTTTAGATGAACTCAAGAATGTCTACATAAAAATTCCGCTGCTGCAAGCTATAAAATACATTCCCATATATACTAAAGCCATCAAAGACATGTGTCTCAAGAAGCCTCCTAGAAAAAGGATTGATCCACAAACCATTCATGTTATAGGACATTTAGTTGGCCTTATGACAAATACCATCTCCATGGAAAAGTATGTTGATCCTGGCATTCCCAAAGTGACCACCATCATTAACAACATACATATTCCAAACACTTTGATAGATCTTGGGTCTGTAATAAATGTCATGACTCTTGAAACCATGAGAACAATCCAGCTCATAAATTTGCAACACACAACGATTGTTCTAGAACTAGCTGATAGGTCTAAAGTGATTCCTGAAGGGATTTTGGAGGACATAATTGTTTCACTGGACTCTTGGGAGTATCCAGTGGATTTCTTAGTTCTTCAACCCAAATCCAATCTAGGAGGTCTCCCTATCATCCTTGGTAGACCATGGTTAGCGACTGCTGATGCATTTATAGGATGTCGATCGGGCAACATGATCATTTCACGAGGAACTGAAAGAAAACAACTCACTCTTTATCCATCAGCACAATCACCAGCAGTAGCACACAATTTATGGCTTGATGATAAATACAATGATAAAGAAGAAGTACAATCTATTTTTAGCATCGACCAAATCTATGATTTCCAGGAACAAAATAATAATGATTTGGTAGAATTGTTCCTTTCTCAACCAGATATCTCCGAAAATTTGAGAAACGACCAATATCATGCTGCAAATGTGCTTTTAGCCCAAAATTTTCAGGAAACATGCACCATTCAATCTTTGCAAACAAAATTTCACGATATTTTTCCAATTCAATCCATCACAAGCACACAGAGTCAAATCATAGAGATTAGTCTAGGGAAAACTCTGAACATTGGCAATCACCTAGACTCATCTCAACAAGAAAAATTGATTCGACTATTGAGAAAATACCAGGAGGCATTTGCTTGGGACTACACCGATATGCATGGGATTCACACTGACACATGCACTCACCATATTTATACTGATAGTACAATCAAACCAGTGAGGCAACCGCAGAGAAGAATGAACCCCATGTTTTGGGATATTGTTAGAGAAGAATTGCAAAAACTGTTAAGAGTTAATTTTATATATCCTATTTCTAACAGTCAGTGGGTATCCCCATTGGTGATAGTGCCCAAGAAAAATGGTAAGTGGCGCATTTGTGTTCATTACAGATAGTTGAATAAAGCAACACTCAAAGATTATTTCCCACTACCATTTATTGACCAAGTGTTAGACACATTAGCTGGGAAATCATCATTCTCTTTTCTTGATGGTTTCAGTGGCTACAACCAGATCAGGATAGCCTCAGAAGACCAGGACAAAACCACATTCACTTGTCCTTGGGGCACCTATGCTTATAATGTTTTTCCATTTGGACTTTGCAACGCTCCAGCTACATTTCAGAGAGCTGTATTAGCTATTTTCGCTGATTTAGTTCATGATTGTGTTGAAGTTTACATGGATGATTTTTCAGTGTATGGAAATTCATTTGAAAATGCATTAGAGAACCTTGAAAGAGTTTTGAAAAGATGTATTGAAGCTAATCTATCCTTGAGCAATGAAAAGTGCTTTATGATGTTAAACGAGGGAATAGTATTAGGCCACAATATTTCTTTTCAAGGCATTAAGGTTGATCCAACCAAGATCTAGATCATTGTTGATTTGCCGATTCCAAAGAATCAAAGAGAGGTAAGAAGTTTCCTTGGGTATGCAAGCTATTACAGAAGGTTTATTGAACATTTTAGTAAAATAACTTTACCTTTGTTTAAGCTTCTAACAAAATACATAATTTTCAACTAGAATGAGAATTGCCAGCAAGCATTCGAGACACTCAAGAAGAAGTTATCAACCACACCAGTCTTAAGAGGGTCTAACTGGAGCCTACCATTTCATATCTTTACAGATGCATCTGACACAGTGGTAGGTGCCTCATTAGGCCAAAAAGAGGAATCTTGTAATTTTGCCATTTATTTCATTAGCAAAAATCTAACACCTGCCGAATTAAACTACATAGTCACAGAAAAGGAAACACTTGCTATCATTTATGCTGTGAATAAATTCCGACATTATATAACTGGTTATGAAGTCTTTGTACATACTGACCATTCTGCCATTAGACATTTAATGAATAAACCAATAACTAGTGGCAGAGTTACCAGATGGTTATTATTGTTACAGGAATTTAACATCGCAGTGTTGGATAGACCAGGTAAAGAGAATCAGTTGGCAGATTTTCTTTCTAGATTGCAAAATCCAGGTGAGACTGTTCCGGTTGAAGATTCTTTTCCAGATGAAAATTTATTTGCAATTTCCATAGTGAATCCTTCGTATGCTCATTTGGCCAATTATTTGTCTACAGGAAGGACACCTCCACACGTTACTGCAAAGGAGAAGAAGGGACTAGTCAAACAAAGTGCTAGATATTCATGGATTAATGGCAATTTATTTTACACTGGTTATGATATGATTATTATTAGATGTGTAAGAAATGATGAGATAATTGATATTTTTAAATCTTGCCATGATGAACCGTGTGGTGGGCATTTTGCAGCTAAGCGAACAACATTAAAAATTCTCAGTCTTGGATACTACTGGCCATCCATTTTCAAGGATTCCAAGAAGTATGTAAATAGTTGTGACAACTTCCAAAGAATGGGCAGGCCAACAACCACAGATGAGATGCCACTTCAGCCCCAAGTACACTTGGAGCCATTTGAAAAATGGGCTCTCGACTTTATAGAACCCATTAACCCAACCTCCAATGGTAAGAAGTAAATCTTAGTATGTACTGATTACGTAACAAAGTGGGCTGAAACAAAAGCACTAGTTAGAGCCACCGAACAAATAGTGGTAAACTTCCTTTTTGAAGAGATTTTTCTAAGGTATGGAGTACCAAGGGAGATAGTGATTGATCAAGGTACTCAATTCACTTCGAAGTTAGTAAAGGAAATCACAGACAAATACCAAATCAAACACAGAAGAAGTACACCTTACCATCCACAGGCCAATGGGAAAGTGGAATCCACAAACAAAACTCTGGAAGGGATCATCACTAAAACTATGGCAATGAACAGAAAGGATTGGGAAGAGAAGCTCAAAGATGCACTCTGGGCTTATAGAATTACGTGGAAGAATACTATTGGATTTACACCATACCAGTTGGTGTATGGCAAAGAGGTAACGCTTCCTATTGAATTTCAAATCCATACTTTTAGATTGGTTGCAGATTTGCAAATTGACTTAAACCAAACACAACAAGAAAGAATTTAGCATTTGAACCAGCTGGATAAAATGAGGCAGCAAGCAGAGGAAACAACAATCCTCATGCAAAAACAAAGGAAGTAGTGGCACGATGCAAATATCAAGAAAAAGCAGTTCAAGGAAGGAGACTGGGCTTTACTTTTTGACTCTAAATTCAGAGATCATAAAGCTAAGTTTACCACACATTGGATGGGCCCATACCAAATTATTCAGGCTTACGACAATGGTGCAGTCAAGCTCAAAACTATTGACGCAGAAAGTCATTCCTTTACTGTCAATGGTCATCGCCTGAAACTTTACACCAAGCCCATCAGCAAACATAATTTCCTCCAAACAGTATCTCAAGAAAGAGAGGTTGAGATACTGCAGCCTTCAGCTGCAGTATCTCCGCCTTAGTTAATTTTATTTTCATTTAGCTATTCAATATATATATATATATATATATAAATAATAATAATAATAAAATAAAAATAGTCCACATTCTTACTTGAAAACCAATTTGTTGGCTGGTAAGAATTTCTTTTCATTCTTGTTTCAATTCACTCATGACTTGATGACAAGTCAACATTTTTGTGGGGGAGAAGCATCAATATTTTTATTTTATCTCCTCATTGTAAATTTCTTGTTTCAATTCCTCACTGTAAATTTCCATAGAAGTTGTTTCAGCACTCTAGATGTCAATAAAGAAATTGTTGTTGTTATTTTATCTCAGAGGGACCTGGTTAAAAACATTATGCAGAGGGATCTGTTCTATCCAAAAGATCATGTTACCAACACAAGCAGTAAGGGGACCTGTTCAAGACATATAAGAGGGACCTGTTAAGGGACTGTTACCTCAAGATTATTTCAACAAAGCTGTATCAAGTTTCAACAAGGAATCTACAGGTTGCTGGTCACCAGGACTTCATCAAACATCAGAGATCAAGGAACTTGTATACATATAGTTCTCTCTTCCGGAATTCAAAGAAGCTGCATGAACATTTTCCAGGCCTCAGAGGGACCTGTTGCATTCAAATCTATTCCAAGGGGACCTGTTATGAACATCAAGAATAATCAAAAGAGACTAGTTCTACCTAGCATGCCAATGCAACATTTGAACAACCAACAAAAGTGTAATGTATTCCTTATTCTTAACATTTAATTTCTTAGATTATTTTTTAATGTTGAATTTAATAACTGTGACTGTTATGATCAATTTCAAAGACACTACATTTTCCATCATCCCTTATCTTACTGTTAATTCCTATCATCTTCCATACTCCAACCTATTTCATACCTATAAATTCGTTACCCCCCTTTCATATCAACTTTGTTATATCAATTAGATCTTACAGCCATACCAACATCTTCCATTTGGCCGAGTACCAATAGAAGCAAGACACGTGGTGAATTGTTCTTTTAAAAAAAGAGATAAGAAACAAATGTTATGCAGGCTTATTCATTGTATCCCACACGGCCGAATTATGATTCCACCACCCGACGTAGCCAAATGATACAGAGGACTCCATGAAATCATATCCCAGTACTTCATATACGCTTCCAGCGCTTCTATGATGGCATCCATACAAGCAGTACAGTCGTTCCTCTATTCCAAAAGATGAATACGCTATGAAGTAAGTGTAGTTGGTTATTTCATCATCATTCTCAGTTATTTCATGTTGGCATTCGACTCCGGTGACTTCCACAGTAAGGATTGAAAGCAGTGAGCACCACAAAAAAGGAAATATAGCCATACGGGTTCGACTTCTACCATAATCACAAGACAATCAACTGAGCATCATATGGGTTACTAAAGGAGCGACACCACCAGGTCAGCAGTGTTGGGGCAGAAGACAAAAAGGTAACAAATCGAAACTTCTTTGTTGAAATTGCAAAACATAAATGGAGAAGAGTTAGAGCACAACTCTCTGCCAAAATGACCAATAGGTTCAAGCCGAGCATGTTCGACAGTTCCCAGTACCACGAAGATTGCATTTCAATTCTTAAAGAAATACAGTGGCTGCCCATTTTAGAGAAATTTTGTGGAAGTAATGAAGAGGTTACAAAACAATTCGCTTTTACATTCAACGGAGAGAAAGCCCTGATAGGTAATTTTTCATTCAGGGTTTCGGAAGACACCATAGCCTAGTCAATAGGGATCAGCCCGGAAGGGGAGAAGTACTTCAAGACAAAGAAATTTAAAGAGAAGTCATGGACTCAATTTATGTCCAGATCTAGGGTCTCATCCGTTAATTGGAAGAAAGGCGTCCCAAGGAGTTGGCTGGTGCATCCATGGGACGAGATGGTCTATATCATTCAAAAATTTGTAACTTGTGAAGGCCGTTACAATATTGTTTACATGTACCATATTAAACTACTGTTACACTTGAAAAGGTAGTGTGTTATCAGTCTACCATACTTCCTATTGCAAAGCCTAACCAAAATGTCGAAGACCATCTAAAAGCAGAAAGGAAATGAAGACAAGAGCTTATATCACTTTGGGCTAGTTAAAATTCTTATTGAGTATGAGTTACAGAGAAGAGGGAAAACGTGGAAGGAATTCGTGGCCGCCAACCAAATTAAAGAAAACTAGACAATGGTACCAAAGATAAGCAAATGCAGCCATTGCATCCACCTTTTCTGGACAGATTG
>Ga0115854_10112_pt1 | contig 16693 bp, 10 predicted proteins | sample InSIn2SAF170_FD_83868 | JGI IMG/M metagenome (GOLD analysis project Ga0115854, IMG submission 83868)
CCAAAGTTCCATGATCGTATGAAGCAACAAGCAGACCATAACAGAACCAAAAGAGAGTTTGAAGTTGGAGAATGGGTATTTGTTAAGCTCCAACCATACAAACAATTATCCTTAAAACAAAAAGGAAAAAAACAAATTGGCACCAAAGTTTTATGGACCTTATCAGATCAACAAAAAAATTAGCCAAGTTGCGTATGGTTTAAGCCTTCCAGAGACAAGTTGTGTTCACAACGTCTTCCACGTATCTTGCCTTAAAAGGGCACTAGGTAACAATCAAACAACGCAAACAACACTTCCATCTTTAGATGATGAGGGAAGAGTCATTTTAGAACCAGAAGGTATTTTGTCTACTAGAGAAAGAGAGCTTCGATATCGTACTATCAAGGAATATCTGATCAAGTGGAAGGACTTACTCGAAGAAGAAGCTTCTTGGGAGAATGAAGCATTTTGTCAACAACATCTGTCGTTACGTATGCTTTAAGGACAAAGCATTCTTTCGAAAGGAAGGCAATGTTATGTAAAAATTAGTTAGATTAGGTTTATTATTTAATTTTTAGTTAAATTAGACGAAAGGGCACAATCATAAGATCATGCCCTTTCCTCAAAGGGTGTCCATGGCAGTATATAAGCTAGCAACCCCAGTTGTAATGAACATCATCTGTAATTCATCTTTTTAATAAAATATTTATATATCTATTTCTGCGTATTAGAAGATCTCTGTTTCACAGAAGCCCAACACGATCGTTGGTGCAAAGTTCCAGTCGCATACCCTGAATTCATAAAATATCATCAACAAAACTCACACTAAGCCGACTAAAATTTAGAAAGGATCAAATTTGAATGCACCAGGAATCCCAAGTCTTAGGGTTTTGAATAAATTTCCACCATGGATTCGATCCTTGGACTCATACCTTTGATGTTCTTCGTCTAATGGCAGCCTCCAAACACTGAATCACATGCTGCTTCTCTGCTTCTGAATACACGAGGCAACCATCAGTATGCTTGATGTAGTACTCTTGTATCACAAAAGAGAAGAACGGAAATAAATGCCCCAACTCTTCTTTAGCCTAATTTAGATTCAATATTAATCCCATTAGGGATGTGATCTGAAACCACTTATACCTAGTTTAACAAAATCAAATTAGGAAATAAACATTTGAAAAAAAACAAAGGTCCTATGAAAAATCAAGTCCCTTGTAGTTGCTAGAGCTATACCTGAAAAGTTTGTGGGCCTTGAGAGTCTATAGTGGCATGAAAGACAACATACTCCATATCTGTCAAGCTGCAAACAATATCAAAGAGAAGCTTAGGTTTGTCTTTACACTGAACAGTCACCACAAAATACCCCCTCTCCAAACAGTTGTCAACAGTGACAAAAGGCTTGGCATTGTCGTTGTCCTTGAGAGAAAGAGATGCCCTGTCTCCAGTTCCATCGAGTTTATCATAGTCATGGTCAGCGAGCATCAATTGATGAAGCCGCCTTTCTGTGTGAGTGAATCCCATTGACACCACTGTTTTAGCTTCTCTGATGGTGTTCCTCTCATTACATTTAACAAGAACCCTTCAGTTTTACAAATCTTTTGCTGGTCTTCAATGGCGCACCTGTGTCCTCAACAGTAACGTATACAAGACAGGCAACCCTCCTTTTGTGAGTCCATACCTCTACCTCCACAATGTTACATTTTAGGTCACCCAATACGGCAAATATTTCAGATAGCAGTCCCGATCAGTCAGTGCCTCTTAATTCAATTGTCGCATGTTCAACTGTTGCATCTAGACCTACTGGTTTTCCAAACAAAGGCACTATGCAAGGGTTTGTTGCCAACCTCTACAATACAACGCATGGATGATTCAGGAAACATGAGAAATACTTTTTTATTGCTAACCCTGGTTTGAAATAAATTTATACATACCTTCTCAATGTACCCAATTACGCCTTCATCTGTAAGTTTTTTGCCATTTTCGTCTGTGACATGGAACAATGCCATAGCAAAAGAATTTGTGAGGAGCAGGACTGAAACAATGGTAAGAGTATTAATCTAAAAAACATAAGACATAATATCATTAATTACAACATACCGTCCATGAACCATCTCCCATCTGAAGAAACATAAGCCTTGTTGATATTAAGGTTCGGAGTAGATGAATGAACCTAAACCTGAAGGTCACGTCCCCTAGGTGGTGAGCTGCAAAGCGAAGGAATTCCCTGGGCCGGAGTTTTGTGTTGAGCTGCAGGCGTCGAGTCAAGGAGGAAGGTGAGTGTGCTGCAGGGGCCGCATCGAGTTCGCTCGAGGAGTAGCCCGTGGTTTTCAAATTCCTCCCTTTCGAATTGGAAATTGCATTAATTCTCCCAAGCGGCAATTCTATCAGGAAATTAATGCGGAAGGTGGTGCAGAGTGGTGGACGGAAGGTGGCGGAGGGGCGGAGGGATCGCTGACAATCAGAACTAGACATTTTTCCGAGCGGCAACGGAACTGGGCAATTCCTCCGCCTAAATAGGTTACTCCTATAAAACAAATTTCAACCAATAAAATAAAACATGGAAGAGTAATATTGCGCCTGGAACTTTTTTGGATTTTTCAGGTTTCTAATTTTTCCACGTTCGTCTGAATTTTCCAAATTCAAGTTTATGCTTACCGACTTTTGATCGTTTTTCCCAATTTTTCCAATTTAATGACCTCACCGATTTTTAGCTGATGCTAAATTTTGCAAAATTGGTAAACACTCATAAGTCCTGGGCTATTGTCTGACCAAAGTAGTGCAGAAGAAAATATTTTGGATGCTGCCTATGCATATCAGACCGTCTTTCAAAATAAATAAAAGGTGCTTAACAGAACATAACAGCTTTGGTCAGTGAGAAACAGCCATATTTTTCAATCCTATATATGAGATCATTCCTTCACAGGTGTTTTAAGTATTGAAAAAGAAAAAAACCTGGAAGATAAAGAAGCAGGGGAGCATTTAGCGGAGGCTTTCCACAGTCCAAAGGAGTGAACCAGCAAGGAGGACCGCCATGACCGGATTTCCTTATCATCTCCTCCGCCTGCTTTACAACATCTTCCCCTCTCTTCACACCAACTGTACTCCTTTCACCCGAACAAGAATTTATTATGAGTTTGAAGGCCTTTCTGCAATGTAAGTGCTTCGAGTTGGAGTATTCAGTGAATGGTCTTCTGTAATAACTGTAACTGTTTTGGTTGCTCTCTAAAAGCATGGAGACACGTAGCATCGACGACGGTGGCCATCTCCATTGCTATTGCTTTAATATGATGTGTTTCTTCAAAATTTCCAGTGGTTTCAGTGTCTCTGACTCCATGGCATAGAGATGTGAAATATTAAAAGCCAGTCACGTCCGCCGTAGAAAATCAACCCCAATATCCCAACCTGTATCTCGATTCCTCTGATTCCTCAGCTCAACTTATTGTAGATTCGCATTATGCGTATTAGAACCTGAGCCTGGAGGGCCAGCCACAACGTCATTGGTTGCCCGGTGGTTGGCCCTCCTCTAACTCAATCATAAGTTGTCTTATTTGAGAATTTTTTCATGGTCAATTAAAGGGCATTGTCTAAGGAGATTAGAATCACAATTTCGTGAATTTTTTTTCCATAAATTAATTTTTTTTTTTTATGATATAAATAGTAGGTTTTAGGTTATTGTGATTTATAATGTAGTAAGTATGGTTTTTGGATTAATCATATCAATGTTATTGGGTAGAGATTTCAATTTTTTTCTTGAAGATGAACCGCATTAACTAGTTTGAAAGTTGACCAAATAAAACTGATGCAATGTGATTATTCTGAAAAACAAATAACAATGATGTGATTAATCTAAAAGACATAAATGTATTTAGCATTATCAAGAACCTTGCAGCACCCAAAATTCTAAAATTTGATCACTGTTACCTAATTTTTCAAAAAAAATTGCCACATTTTTTCAAAATCAAGACAAATAATAGTGATGTGATTAATCCAAAAGACATAAATGTATTTAGCATTATCAAGAACCTTGCAGCACCCAAAATTCTAAAATTTGATCATTGTTACCTAATTTTTCAAAAAAAATTGCCACATTTTTTCAAAATCAAGACAAATAATAGTGATGTGATTAATCCAAAAGACATAAATGTATTTAGCATTATCAAGAACCTTGCAGCATCCAAAATTCTAATATTTGATTGCTATTACCTAAAATTTAAAAAAATTCTGCCACATTTTTTCAAAACCATGCCAGAAGTTCTATTATTTTCTGGGCCAAATTATGGCCTAGACCCTCTATGATAAGGTTTAGGAGTAAGTTCCCGGCCTACACTGAATCTCAATTCTTGTTAAGTCATAAATTCTTGGTATATCTAGCTTGTGGATTGTTAAATATATTTTTAATCTTATAATAAGAACTACTGAATTTAAGCTTAGATAATCATAGATTCTTGATATATAATTCAATAATTGTTGAATATATTTAGTTGTTATTCTTACTGTTATATTCTTAAAAGCTTCACCTAACTCTTTTTTCTACCATGAGACCCCATGCTTAAAAATAAATAAACACAATGTTCTCTATGATATATAACCCATAGATCATAACCCAATCTATGGTACAAAACACCAACCTGCCTCATCAAGTTTCACTAAAAATATAGTTGAAAGCTAAGTCATCTGGTTCTTCATGTTCGAGTTCAAGGACTTACAAAAATGCTACAATTAAAATTGAAATATATATATATATATAAAATATTTGTACTATAATTTTAATTGTTTGAGTATATATAAATTTTTATAATTTTAATTGTTTGAGTATATATAAATTTATATAATTTAAGTATGTATAGTATTATATAAAAAATAAATAAAAAAATTTAGAGATTATTATTATTTTTAATTTACATATGTTTCTTTTATATATTTAATTTTTATATTTTATTGAAATGTTACATTTCTATTATAATTCTTTATAAATATATAAATTTAAATAAAATATATGTTTTTTATTATTATATATTTAACTGTCAGGCCAGAGTAACTCCAAAATGGACAGAAGAAAACTGACTTATTATTTCATTAGATAACTATTGTTTATATACATAAAATGGACAGATCAGTTCATCTTCTTGATGACTGTTCACGTTCCTGTTTACCCAACCGTTGAAGATTAGGTGTGAACGTTCCCCCCCTTAATCTGAAGGGATGTTGGTGAGTCCAAGCATCGTTCTGAATCTTTCAAGCTTTTCTCTTCCAAGCGCTTTGGTGAAGATGTCTGCAATTTGCTCATTTGTGGAACAATGACGGAGATGGATTGTTTTGGCCTCAACATGATGTCGGATCAGATGATATTTAGTATTTATGTGCTTAGTACGATCATGGAACTTTGGGTTCTTGGCCAACTTTATTGCAGAGGTGTTATCAATCATGAGTGGAGTTGATTGTACTTGTTTTACCTGCAAATCTTCAAGAATTTTCCTGAGCCACACAATTTCTTTTGTTGCTTCAGATGCTGCCACATATTCTGCTTCTGTTGTGGAATCTGCTGGAACTAATTGTTTGCGTGATCTCCAGGAGACAACTCTTGATCCAAGACTCATAGCATATCCTGAAGTAAATAACCCAGTTTCTTTGTCTCCATCGAAGTCTGAATCAGAGTATCCAATCAAGCTGAAGTCGTCACCTGTGTATACTTAATTCCAAGGTCTTGAGTTCCCTTCAAGTACCTTAGAACTCTTTTTGCAGCAGACCAATGTTCCTCACAAGGCTTTTGCATAAACCTGGAGAGGATTCCAACAGTAAATGAAATGTCCGGTCTGATAGTAGTGAGGTAGATGAGACTTCCTACAAGTTGTCTATACTTTGTTGCATCCTCAAATTCCTTTCCTTCAATAGATGTGAGCTTTAAGTTTTGTTCCATTGGAGGAGAAAGAGGATTGCACTCTGTCATGCCAAATCTGTTTAAAAAATCTCCAATGTATTTCTTTTGAGAAAGAAATATGGATTTTGGGTGTTGGGTTACTTCAATGCCAAGATAGTAATGAACATAGCCCAAATCAGTCATTTCAAAAAAATTTCCTAATTCTTTCTTTATGGATGCAATATAGCTTTCATTGTTCCCTGTCATTAAAAGATCATCTACATATACCACAAGATATACAACTGTTTTTCCAACTTTCTTCACAAATAAAGTTGCATCATCAAGATCAAAATGATTGAAGTTGAGTTTCAGAAGATGCTCTGTTAGTTTTTCATACCAAGCTCGTGGTGCTTGTTTGAGGCCATACAAGGACTTCACAAGTTTGCATACTTTATGTTCATGTCCTTTCACAGCAAATCCTTCAGGCTGGGACATAAAAACATTCTCTTTTAGATCTCCATTCAAGAATGCAGTTTTTACATCCATTTGATGGACTTTCCAACCGTTCTGAGCAGCTAGTGCAAAGAGTGTCCGGATGGTGGCCCATTTTGCTGTGGGGGAAAAAGTTTCCTCATAATTGACCCCTTCCTTCTGTGCAAAACCTTTTGCCACAAGCATAGCTTTGTGCCTTTCAAGTGAGCCATCAGCTTTGTACTTGTTCTTGTAGACCCACTTGCAGCCAATTGGTTTGGTTCCAAATGGAGGATCAACCAGCTTCCAAGTGCCATTCTTTATGAGGGCATCATACTCCTTCTGCATCGCTTCTTTCCATTCATCATGAGAAGCAGCTTCTTTGAAGGAAGTTGGTTCAAAATCTGTAGACAAGTTCAATTCACAATCATAAGTAACATCCATATCAACAGGTGAATTAGCGTTATCTACATCACCTCCATCTTGTCGGTTTGTATTTCTGGTTCCTGTTTTTCCAATTTCATCAGGATGAACACTTTCAAGTGTCTTTGTCAGCCACTTTGGGGGACCTTTCTGAGATGGTCCAGGCTGCACTGTTGATTGAGTTGGGACTGAATCAAGATTGAGTCTCCCAATTCTATCAATTACATCACTTAAAGGATCATCCGGTGTTGGAGTTTCATGCAAGGGAGATTGTTCTTCAGAAGAAGATTCCACATGTTGATCTAGTATAGGAATCCCCCCTTCAAGATGTGGAATCTGGTTATCAAACTCTTGAAATGATTTCGTTTTTGTGAATCTATCCAAGCGATCAAGTTGCCGCTCAACAACACTGTCATATTTGGATGATTCAAGAAAAATGACATCTCTAGATACAACAAACTTTTTATTTACTTCATCATAGAGACGGTATGCTTTAGAGGTGTTTGAATACCCCAGGAAGATACACTTATGACTTCTAGCACCAAGTTTGTTTCTATGTACCTTTGGTATTAAAGCATAACAGGTGGAACCAAAAATCCTGAGATGTTTTACCGAAGGAACATGTCCATACCACAATTCATAAGGAGTCTTGTTTCTTATAGCACTAGATGGACATCTATTCTTTATAAATGCAGCACATAGAACAACATCAGCCCAAAACATTATCTTTACATTTTTGAAGAAAAGCATGGATCGTACCATATTCAAGATTGTTCTATTCATTCTTTCTGCTACACCATTCTATTGGGGATTATAAGGTACAATTGTTTGATGTTTGATCCCATGTTGGCGAAGATAGTTTTCAAATTCATTTGATGTATATTCTTTTCCATTATCAGTGCGAATAGACCCAATATGAGATTGTGCATCATTTTCAATCCACTTATGAAAATTATTGAATGTTTGAAAAGCATCAGATTTGTTCTTCAATAAATAAACCCAACACATTTTGGTGTAATCATCAATAAATGTCATGATATATTTATTTCCATTTGCAGAAGGAACAGGCATTGGACCACATAAATCTGAATGAATGAGTTCAAGCTTTCTATGTGCTCTTGAATGTGAATCATGAAAAGACTGTTTGCTATGCTTTCCTAGAATGCAAGCATCACATTGCTTATGTTTTCTAGGAATGGTAGGCAAACCAGCAACACCATTTTTCTTCAACAAGCGGAGACTATCATAGTTTAAATGTCCAAATCTAGCATGCCATAATAAACTTGACGGAAGTGTACCTTCTTCATGATGAGAAATATATGAGAAATGTTGTGCATGAGCAGAGGTTCCTTGCAGTTTAAGAAGTCTTTCTTCTTTTGTACCCCTCATGACAAGTGAGTGGTCAGATGCCTTTCTTACCTCAAGCTTTCCATCAAACATATGAATGGAGTGACCTTGCTGGCGGATGTGGACCAGGGACAACAAGTTTCTCTTGAGTTGTGGGAGATATAGAACATGATCCAGAAGAAATTTTGGAAGACCAGGCAGTTTAAGCCTGATTGTGCTAAGCCCTGATGGCTTGATTTTTGACTGATCTGCAAAGTATACTGCTCCATCAACATTATCAGTGAAATCTTCAAAAAAATCTTTCCTATGAGTCATATGACAGGTTGCTCCTGAATCAAGCAACCAAACATTTTTCGAAGAAGCAAGTGAAGCATTAAACAAATCTTCATTTACTCCAATGTTACATTGTGCCTAAATATAGTGAGCGGATTCAGGTGCTTTACCTTTGTCTGTGTCATCAGTTTCACCTTTCTGCTGATTTCTTCTCTGCTCAATTTTGTCCCATGGTAGCTTGCATGTAGAAGCATCATGTGATCCATTTCGTTTGCAGCGAATGTAATGCAGATCTGCTTTTTCTGCTTGAGAATGTCTGCCCCCCCTGCCTCTGAAGTATCTTCCTCTTCCTCTTCGTCCACCTCTTCCTCTTGTAGAATCTTGAGCAGGATGATTTTCTTTATGAGCAAGGCAAACAGTCTCTTCAGAAGATTCAGGGACTGTCTTCTTTCCAAAGGCTTTCTCTCTTTCAGCAAACTTTTTCACAAGAGATTCAAAGGTTATATCTTTAAGATTTCCATTTGCTTGTAATGACTCAAGATAATTGGAGTAGGTAGGATAGAGTGCTTTGAGAAAGGCAATAAGAGGGATATCCAGCTCAACCTTAATGGATTTAATATCATGCATTATATACTTTACTTCAGATGCAAGAGCAAGAGGATCATTATTTTTCAGTTCAAGAGTGAAGAGTTTAATCATGAGCTGAACAACTTCAAGTGCAGAATGTGAGTCATAGAGTTCTTTCAGCTTTTGTAAAGCTTCAAAGGCAGTGGAATAAGATGAAATATGACGACTTACTTCATTTATAGATGCTGCGATCAATGCATAGGCTTTGATGTTCTTGTTTTCCCAAATGGCAAGTTCTTTGTCTGATGTAGGCTGCACTGGGTCTTTGTCTTCTTCTCTGACACACACTCCTTTCCACAACTCATTGTAGATGAGGGTGTGTTTTACGATCCGAGACCATTTAGGATAGTTCTCTTTGCCAGTGAGAACTATTCCTACCATAGAAATGATTGAATGCATTATGTAAAAAAAAAAAAAATACTTCTGCTGATAAAAAAAAATCCTTATGTTATAGCCTTCAAATCCCTCTGATATTTTCTAAAAGCATCAGCATTTCATTGTACCCCGTCGATGTGAACTCTTGGGGAAGATCAGCATATCACTGCAATACTACTATGTTTTGAAAAAATGCGCAAGGGATCACTTCAATATATCACTTCGATGTATTAATATATCACTTCAATATATCAATTTATCATGTAACACTAAAAACACTCTGACTGATATAACTTTGAATGCTTTGAAAACTACCTTGAATGATATATATGAACACTTTGAAAAAGGCAGTGCAATGCTTTGAAAAAACTGTTTATATAGACGGCGCAATACTACATCATTATCATTCAAATGATAAAGAATTGTGCAATATTACTATTCACCTCCACAAAAACGAGACTGAGCAATACAATCAAACCAATATGACTATTCCGTTCCCCTCAATTTTATGTTTCTTTCTTGAAACCGATAGCATGATTCAGCTAAAATCTCCAAATGTTAAGGCGAATTTAGGTGGAGCAACAACTTCACTGTCTACAAATCAGAGAAGACCAAGGGTCTATGCAATATGAAGTCACAGAGATACCATGACAAGAGTTCTCCTCATAGTCTTCAGCTCAAGACATTCAATGCACTGTGACTGAAATGAATTGCTGGTATAGTCGCTGCATGTTGCACTCAACGCGAGGTATGAACAACCACCATATAACAAGACAAGAACAACCCTTTCAAGCGTTATTCCTTTCTGCAAGATTTATCACATGACCTTCAAGAAACAACGCGCATAGAGACAGAGGCATTCCTATACTGCTTCAATGCATATCTCCAATGCATTGCAAAGATTGTACTGGAATTAACGCGTAGGTACAATGCAGGGCACTCCTTTCAGCCTATGGACCTCGATGGACTCAGATGCACAGAGATTTGAGATTCAAGAAGAATCTAAAATGGAAGTTGAGCGGCAGCAAATAATTGTATGCATTCAGTAGATAGAAGACAGAGTAGGAATAACTCTGAGTGACAGTGAAAATTGCGAGGAGGGTTCATGCAAACAGCCGTGTTCATTCGGACTCTGGACAATACGAAAAAGGTTTTTGGATATGGAACAGCATCAACGCATAGTAACTAGCAACGTTGTAATGAGCAACATCATTGCATATCATATCAGACCAGCGAATCAATGGAACGCAGGACAATTTTTAACTGATGGGCAGAGAATTAATGACACTCAGGGCAGATGCAACGCTCAGGGCAGAGCAGCGCACAGGACTGAGCAACGCTCAGGACAGAGGAGCGCTCAGGACAAAGATAAGGGAGTTATAAGGAATCTGGGACCTGCGCTCTGATACCATGTCAAGCCAGGGTAACTCCAAAATGGGCAGAAGAAAACCGACTTATTATTTCATTAGATAACTATTGTTTATATACATAAAATGGACTGATCAGTTCATCTTCTTGATGACTGTTAACGTTCCTGTTTACCCAACCGTTGAAGATTAGGTGTGAACATTAACTTTTATATTTTATGAAAATATTACACTTCTACTATAATTGTTTATAAGTATATAAATTTATATAATTTAAATATGTATGGTATACATAAAAATATTAACACACATATATACAAATGATTAGTCTAACTTATAGATGAAATGACCGTTTTCATTGCAATCTGATGATACAATTTCAAGCAAGATTGTGATTTTTTTGTTATTTAAGATATATTTTTGAATGTATAAGGATTCAACACAAAACCCCCGGGCGCTCAAATTTTACACATTAAATGACTTAAATTCAAGGTTTTAAAAATCTTTACTAGATTTTGATTAAAATTAACTAGAAAAAATGTCACTGTTTCAACTATTTGTAACACTGATATTATATTTATTTATAAATATACAAATTTATATAATATATATATGAATGAATGATAACATAAATTAAAGATTAAAATATATTTTCAATTTACATATGTTTGTCTTATATATTTATAGTTTATATTTTATTAAAATATTACACTTTTATTATAATTGTTTATAAATATATAAATTTCCACAATTTATGGGTTTAGGATAAATAAAAAATTAATATATCAAAACTATGAAGATAAAAATAAACAAATAGAAATGAAATTTATTATTAAAAAATATTGTATTCTATGTAAATTAACAACACCACTTTAAACATCTTCTCAAAGCTAACTTAATATGTATTAGTCAGTCCCTTGTTCTCAAGTTTGACATTCAGGGATAACATTTCTTAAGTGCATGCAACTTGGATTTTTTATTTTTTATTTTTTATTTTTTATTTTTTATTTTTTCTTTAAGCTAGTAGGTTTTAGCCTTTAGGGTTTTTTTTTTTTTTTTAACAAACCTCTGTGAATTTCCTATGGTTTCATGACAAACTTGAAACAAATTTCATTATAATTTTAAATAAATTTCATTATAATTTTTCATGTTCGTGTTTGGCTTCTTCGTGTTCTCCTTGAGATTTGTGAATAAATTCACCCAATAATTAAATTTGGTGAATTTCGAATTTAAACAATTTTGTTCGCCAAACCTAGTGATTTAGATTGAAAGAAAAGAAAATTTATTTTTTAAATATTGTATTTATATTTGAAATACATAAAAGTGTACTTGCTCTACCTCCTTTCTAGATTTCAACTTGTGACCTCTAAGGAGGAAAGGTAAGCTCTTATTTATTAGACCCCCTGAAGTTGTACATATATGGAGCATGTTTTGTGGTAATAAGATGAATTAGGTGAAAGGATGAATTAGTAGTGGAAGACACCATGGTGAATTAGAAAAATATATATAATATAGAGAGAACATGCTATATGAAGAATAATCTTATCATGTAAAGCAAACATGTTTAAAAAAGATGTAGACAAATGGAGATGGCTGAAACCCATAAGTTCTATGAAGGTTGATGGATCTAACTAACACAATATGTTAAATTTTCAAGCCTTTAGATTGATGTCTTGCTATTGGATTTCAATTTTCATGCAAAGATTGGAGGAGAAGGGTTTAGGCTTTCTTATGTAAGAATGACAATATATCTAAAGTGAAGGCATATGATGTCTAGGGTTTTTTTACAAGTACAAAAGAAATTTCTAGAGACATAAAATCCATACAACCATTAGTGTAAAAATAAAATAAAGGTCTATGTAGTTGGTGAAGGTACATATTAAGGGTATTTGGAGTATTGAGAACTTTTCCTTCATGTTATAACTTGGGATTTGGATTAACAATGAGAAGCATGATATACTAGCTAGGAGAAGTGTAATTTAGGTTGATCTATCCATTCAGATATGAAGGTAGATATGGGATGTTGGTAGAGATCTGAGGTCATAGTCTAATTATTCTAGATTTTGGAGGTTGTATTAGGCACATTTTCCTGCTTAATTTTCCTGAAATCCAAAAATAATTTGTTGATATCAAAAGTTTGATCTGTGAACTCTACACAATCCAAGTGCCCTATAGGTTTTCCAAGGCATTAAATTCAATTATGCATTCAAAAACACATTTAAAAAAAACATGATCTAACCAAAAATTGTTTCGTTGGATTCTAGCCAAAAACTCCAAAATGTATAATAGTTAGACAACATCAAGATCCAAGGGTTGATGACATGGCTATTGCTTTTTCTTACATAAGAAATGAGTTACATTACAAATCGACAACTAAAATACCATAACAAATAAATTAAGTGGAACTTAACATGCTAGGTTTATGTGGGAGTGTGGTTTATGTTTAGGGATTTTATTGCTTGGAATAAATTTTTTAGGGTTTTTTCTACAATGACCAAAGGTGTTTTTGGAGAGATAAAAAAAACCATACAAATATTAATGTGAAACTAAAATTAATATTAGAGTAGCTAGTGAAGGTAGTTGCAATGTGCATATCAATGGAATTATGAGAACATCTCACTTGTATATGGTAACGAAATAAATCTACGTAACTAAATGAATCTACAGGAGAGATATCAAATGTGACAGAATGCATGGCAGTTGTGTTTACAGATGTGACAAAATGTAGGGTAGTTCAAAGGAATAATTTCAGAAGTAATACGGCAAGTTACAGTGTAACAGGTCTATTCAGAGGTAACAGGGCATTGGCATAGAAGAACAGGAAGATGGAACTAAGGTCTACTGATCAGAATAAAGAAGGTAAAGGAAAAGGTTTATCTAGAGCAGTTTAAGAAGTATATGCAAGTCCACTTAGTCAAAACAATGTATACACGCTGGGCACCAGAACAAAAAGAGCGTATACATATACACGCACTCCCACAAGAGGAAAAGCGTGTACATGTTGGAAAACCAAGATTTGGTCTTAGGTATTTGGTCCAAGGTATTTGGTTCGAGGTATTTGGTCCGAGGTATTGACCCTAGGTATTTTGTCCAAGGTGTTGGTCCTAAGTGGTGTTGGTCCAAGGTATTGACAAAGCATCTAAGTATATAAGGAGGAGAATATCAAAGGGCTAAGTGCACAAGTAATGAATATCTTATGAAGTGTTAGATCAAAGGAAAATATGCATGTTATGGGTTTCTGATGCTTTACTTGTTCTAGACTAAATATGCACCTGAGCGTTTGATGATGGATGAGATCTAATAATGGATCAGGACCATAATTACTTATCATTATGTGATCTGATAATGGATGGACTAGATCCAATTGCTAACACATGTTTTATCCTTTATATGTGATGATTTGGGTATGTCTGAAGTTGGGAATTGCAGCGAAGTTGTAAGTAAGTATTTGCATATCTATACGATGGTTCGCTTTGGTGAAGGTGCGTATACACATTGGTTCAGCTCTTCCAAGTGGTGTATGCAAAATAAAAGCTTGATGTTTAGGGATGATTGATCTATTATATCAATATTACTATTTTGCTGCTATATTATTGTTGTTTGTCAATGATTCCTTCTTAGACCTGAAAGTAGAACTAAATGCATAAGGAAATTGATTCTGATTGATTGATTGAGAAAGAAGGATGATCCTTGTTGCTATCTATTTAGAACTCTGTAATATGACAATAGATCTTCAGAATGTCACTGATTGGTACAGTTTGTGGTTCAGATGTTTTATGATTCAATATCTTTAGAGATATATGCAGGTTGGGCTAAAGGAAGTGGTGTATAAATGCAGGTTGGATTCATTGAAGGAGTGTATACATTCTGACACATTCCTTTTGAAGTTATAGTTAGTTCTAGTTGTTGATGCAGTGATCTGGGTGCAGATCCATGTACTGGTTAAAGTGATCTATCTGTTCTAGTTGTTTGGTTGAATTTGATTAAGTTTGAATGAATGGTTGATTTAGTTGTGTCAAAGGTACAATGATTGTTTGATTCAGTTGTGTCAGAGGGTCAAAGGTTTTAGTGACTGAATGTTTCAGTCATATCATAGATTGATGATTTGGTTTCATTTATATCAAAGATTGATTGGGTATTTTATTGATCAAATGTAAAATTGAATGCATAAGGAGGCTGGTATTTGATTGATTGGTTGTATAAGTGAGAAGAAGTGATCTCTGTCACTGCCTGTGTAAAGATGCATAAATTGACAGTTGATATTCAGTATATTTCTCGTTGGTACATACTTGATTCAAAATTTTATGTTTGCAGTAGTTTTGAAGGTATACGCATGTTTGATTAATGAAAGTGGCGTATACACATAGTTTGGGTTCAACCAAGTAGGGTATACACTCTGATGCATGGTTTTTGAGGTTACAACTAGTTCTGAATGATGATGTAGGTTTTTGGGTTCAGCAAAGTGTTCTGGTGTCAGTGATCAGATTGTTTAGATTAACAATATGTTGGTTGATGCAGATGTATTTGATGGTTGTATTGCTGTGGTGATTAATTTTGAGCTTCAATTTTTTTGATGGGTTCAGTATAAAAATTTGATGAAACGTGGCCTTTAGATTGTGGTGATGTGTTCCAGGAGCATCCAGTCTGAAAAATTATGAAAAATGGTCCCTGGAGAAAGAGAGAAGGTTGTAGCCTTCTGTAGGTCGGTGCCTATGTACTGGTAAACATATCGGCTAGTATAAGAGCCAAGGGGTTGGATCTCCCTTCCAGTAGCAGCTGGAAAACAAGTGAAGGTTGGAGCTTTCTGTAGGTCGGTGCCTATGTACTAGTAAACGAATCAGCTAGTACAAGAGCTAGGGGGTTATATCTCCCTTCCAGTAGAAGCTGGAGAATGAGAAAAGGTTGTAGCCTTCTGCAGGTGGGTGCCTGTGTACTGGTATGAGTCTACACCAGTACAAGATTGTAAACAGATTTTCTTATTATTAAAAGAAGACAAAGGTGACAATGTAGGTGGTTTTCACCCACATTGGGTTTCCACCTTAAATCTCGATGTTCATGTGTGTTGATTATGTGTGATGGTTTATTATGTTATTACTACACATGGTTACTATTTAATGTTTAATAAAGTACTAATGAATTGATTAAATATCAACATATGATGAATTAACTGAATCATAAGTTCACTAGATATATGTTGGTTGACTTAAGAACAGTTGTGTGCACATGTGAGTTACCTTCACTGAAGTGGCATATATAAATCTAATTATGGAAATGAAAAAGTTATTGTTTGTAAATACTGATTCACCCCCCCTCTTAGTATTATTTCCAACAAGGGTTGGAGGAATACATTTATCTTATGAAATATTTTGAAGACTTCTTACCCAAATATGACTTTTTTCTAACTACCCAGTATCACTACATTAATAGAAATACTTCCCGGGGCCTTGTGGGGCAAAGGGGATAATATGATGTTGAATCCAAACTTAGGGTAATTGGTTCAAATTCTACCCTAGTGGTAAGTGATGTGGTTCCAAGGTCTTGTGAATTTTTGCAGGTTGGTTATTAGGAATTGAATGGTCATTTGGAGGACGATTATCATAATTCAATAGACAAAGAAAACAGTTCCACTATTAAAAGAGGTAAGATATATTGATTCAAGGTCTTGGAAGAAGCTAATCTCAAACCTTTGAAGCACTCTTCATCCTCAAATATTTTGTTCTCCTAAGCTATATGATATAAATAATAGGGCTTCAAAAATGGGATATGGAGGTTTTATAGGAAGGTAGTTGGAATTATAGTATTCAAAAGGATCGACAATGGTGAAGAAGGTGAAGAGAAAGAAGCAATGAATGATGTAAAGAGTCAAGGGGTTGAGATTTCCTTCATGGTAGATTAAGATGTGGGTGTGAGCATATACTCTATTCGGTAGGAAATGCTTTGGTAGGGGAATTCATAGTTTAAAGGGTTACTT
>Ga0115854_10113_pt1 | contig 16645 bp, 12 predicted proteins | sample InSIn2SAF170_FD_83868 | JGI IMG/M metagenome (GOLD analysis project Ga0115854, IMG submission 83868)
TCCATAAACCATATACATATTTGCTGTGGTTGAATGCATGTCTCTCATTTACAATGTCGTCGTCGCTTTCGTTGTATGTGGGTATCATTGAACTGTACAAGGGTCGCTCTTTCAGCGCTCGAACATCCTGCCGGATTACGTACAGTCGGAGACCAAGGAAGACCTAGAGGCCGAACTGGCCCCACGATACTGCCGTCTCGGTTACTGGACCACAAATCAAAGTCCTGATTTCTTCTATGCCGTAGGAGAGGCCAACCAACCCTTCCTTGAGCTGTCAGCTACTCCCGAGCGACCTATGAATGAGAAGGCGGAGAGCATGAGAACGTCCGGCGATTCTCGAACCGAACTACGTCACTCTCAAGCAAGCACTTTCTTGAGAATGCTTCATTCTCCGTGGGTCAGATACCGCTGGTGTCCTTGGTTCTTGAAGGATAGTGCCATCCTAGCTTGGGTTATAACGGCATTGTTGTTGCTCATAGCCTTCCTTGTTCTGAGCTTTGTCAATCGAGCCGCCGAGCGAGGCTTTTTCCCTCTACTCCCAGCGGCCACGCGAGCGAACGGCTTCTCCCCGGCAAACTTCTTGTACAGCTTCCTTCCGAGCTTGTTGGGTACGTTCCTGTTCCTGGCTTGGCAACCGATTGACGTGTACTTTCGATCAGTGCAGTCGTATGCCAATTTATCTCAACAGAATGGTGCAACAGCCCAACGGTCAATTTTACTGTCATACAACGCCATGGTGCCAGGATGGGTTACATTGCGCGCTCTGATGAATGGTGATTTGAAGGTCGCCTACATCTCCTTTATCTCAACAATGGCAATGACAATCCCGGTGCTGGCAGGAGGTGTCTTCACAGCTCTCCTTTTTGCAAATGGCGAGGTAAGAATGACAGCATCTATGCGAGGCTACATTGCCTTGTGCGTTTTCCTCTCGATATATGCTCTGTCATATTTGGTTATCTGGCCAACACGATACCGATACCTTCCTCACTCAATAAACACCGTGGCAGGCAACGTCAGCTTCCTATACGCGTCACGTCTTCTCAAAGACTCTTCCATCCGCAATATCCGAACAAAAGCTGACTTTATCGCTCGGCTTGATGGGCGTGTTAACACCACTCTAACAGGTGATGGTCGACGAAGACATCGAGTACCAGAAAAAGATATTGATCGAGGAGCCAGATACGGATTTGGCATATATACTGGAATTGACAACAAAGAACATCTTGGTATTGATCGCATGCAGCGACCAGGAAGCGGCGAAATGCTAGTCACGGCTGGCATGCCAGGCAGACCGGAGAAGTAGGGCTTCACCGGTCTTTTCACTCAGAAATCGAGCGACCCTTGTACAGTTCAATGATACCCACATACAACGAAAGCGACGACGACATTGTAAATGAGAGACATGCATTCAACCACAGCAAATATGTATATGGTTTATGGAACGGAGTTTTTTTTTTTGGATGACTTATGAACGAATATACACTTTTACTTTCACGGCGATTATGGTGAGCTACAAAAAGCATGACATTATGATTATATGGATTGACGTTATGAATATACGGGGTTTATGAACAGCTTGGATGAATTTATCCTGGCTTGTGGAAAAACATCAGGAGTTGCGCGCATTGGAAGCGTTTTACATATTCATGATACCCAACGGCTTGCCCATGTATAGATTGAGCAGAGCTTGATACTTGCTTTATGAGATACTTTATTGAATGTGAATAGCAATTACCAGATATATATTTGAACAAAATTAGTATCCTATTTCGTTGATCTCGATCCTTGCTATTCTTCCATTCCTGGTCATTGTGACTTACTGAAGTATTTACTGCCATGCTAACTAAGCCGTGAGGTCAATTCGAAAAGTGCGAGGGATTTATCTGTAGCGTAACTACGACTGGCCATCTCGAGTGAAATCCTACTATCTTTATTGCAAGATTAATTGATTTGATCTGATTGTATCCATAATCGACCCAGCCGTCGTTCGCAGCTATACAATACAGTATCTATTCTAGATATCTAGCGAACTCGGAACTCGTAGCCCTATTTCGTCCCTGGTAAAGACTAGTCTTGTCGTTGTTACCTGTGGCCTATAATGGAAGTATCGCTCTAGCTTGTAAAGTAGAAAGAAGAACAGCCTGTTCTTCGCGTAAAGATGCATACCGTCCTTTATAAATGATATTCTGCCTTGGGGTACAAATGTCTGTTGACTGGTCCTCCACTTTGACGTCGGATTGAAGCCTTCTCTTTCATACCTTCTGGGTCTCGTGGCACCCAAGGGAATGTATTGCAGTCAGTGAGAGGACCGTTTTTAAAATAAGAGACTGATAGAGATCTAGCTTCGATGTATTGTATTGAGTGATCGAGCACTGAATCGGGGAGGTTACGGTTCACCTTAAGTATTAAGACCGAAGGTGTCGTAGGGAAGTATGCAGATATTCAATCTCCCAGGTATAGGAGTCGCTATATTGTAGTTGTTACATGGTTGTATTAGCTCCAGAGATTTCCGTCCCCGGATAGTAGGCTGTACCGTGAGGAGAGGGTGACCAGAGCGTAGGCTTCCCCGTAGCACAATGTATGAGGTCGTGGTAGTGTTGAGGTTTGATATGAGTTTGGTAATTGAGCATTGACCGACACGGCGTTTTAGAGTTGATCTGGGGCCTGTTATACCAAGTCATGTCGCGTGACGTCCAATCCGAAAGACGAAGAAAATGGTCCAACGACACATTGAGTGATTAGGTATGTATCGAATGATGACATGTGCCCAGGTGTGGTGAGAGCGTCATTTGTGTATTAATTGGCGGAGTGTGGGGGATGTCTGGAAGCCCGGGGGCGTCGGAACATTGATCCCGATGATGATACCTGTTCTGTGTGGGGAATATTCTGTGGTGTTTGTCTTGCGGTCGACATGGAAGGAGGGGTTTGGTGGTGCGGCTGAATTGTGGATCGACTGAGATTGACGCTGTGGACTGGTCTATGTGTGAGTACGAACCTGGGGAGAACGGAGTATGGGGTCTTTATTATGCGCGCGGCGAGTAGTTCTGTTCGCTTTATCACGGGAGCGACGAACATTCCGAAATAAATGCAGCCTGCCGCTAAAAAGCAAAGCCTCACGAGCAGTATCGTCAGATACGACGACGGGTAGTGGGTACTAGTAATGATGCGCCAAGGAGTGACTCCCCAAGAGGTAATCCAATAGGAGGTGATCCAACGAGGGATGATCCAAGCATTGCGAAACGTTCGAAAAGTGTGGCCAACTTGATTTCCAACAGAGAATAAGTTGGACGCCTGTCATGAAGGGCCAATATATGAGCCACAGGATGTGCCAGAGTACTGGATCTGAGGGTACCCATTTTGCGAGGTAGTGCAGGACAAGACCGAGTCCTGCGAGTTGAAGGATGACTTCTGTGTTGATTTGACGACTATCTGTGAAAGAATTACCTGTCAGTATCATCCAGGCAAGTATGTTGGCGCTGGCTCGAGATACTTCGGACACGACCATATGAGTGACCACCGCTCCGAGCAGGGCATCTCTGATATACAAACCACGGCGCCAGATCTGCTCCGGAATAGGAAGTAAGATAAGTAAGAGGGCGATTACAATACATGCAAAGTTGAAATGCAGTGCAACGTAAATGGTCCAGAAACCACATGCCACTAGCCAAGCTAGGGTGATCGCGATGATTGCTGTGATAGAAATGCTTTCAGTTTTACTGAGCAATGGACCGACTGTGAGGATTGGACGACATGACTTTAGGCAGAACTCTGCCCAGGACAGGGCTGCTTGACCAGGGTGAGTAAGGGAACGCTTGCTGAAACTTGCTATAGAATCGAAGCCTGCTCCAAGAACTTTCTTACACGATTCAGTGCTTCCGATCTGTTCCTGGGAGGACGTTAGAATTTCAAAGAAGAAGAGAAGTTGAACCCACAGGAAGGTCAATGCACCCTCCAGACAGTCAGTCGCAAGTTACGATCGTTCTGCCGTGCAGAGATCCTGCCATATAGGACACCAATTGCAGCAGCAGCGGCGCTGAGGCCGAGCACGATAATAACCTGAGTGGGATTTATCCACTTCGCAATAATTGATTGCTGCTGTGCTGGGCTGGGAAGTGGTGCGGATGGCGATGATGACGATGCTCCCCCTGTTTGTTGAGTCTGAGGTAGTTGTGTTGCTGCTGGTTGCGTTGTTTGTGCCATTGTTGAATGCTGTTGCTGTTGCTGTTGCGAGGGAGCTAAGGCTGACGGCACAGACTGTGATGTGCTCGGCATGATATTACTTGCTGAAATAGCAGATGTCGCCATCACACATTCAAAGCACTTCAGATACTTGCATATCACAGAGTGAAAGACAAAGAACAATCATGATGAAGCCTGTGGTGATTCGGGCGAAGTCATCTGGAAGGCTGTGCAATACGAGGCGGACTTGGTTGAAACGCAGACCTTGTCACTCGTAAGCGATGTGATTGGGCAGACATCCTTGCGGCGTGCTAGATCCATGTGTTGTGTCGGTATGGTTTTCCCAGCATCAGCTGCGTGTGCTCGTTTTGTCTAGCACACACACCGAGCACAGTGTCTATTTCTTGTGCTCACACGCCTCTGAGAACATACAGTAGATGTCAGCATGTTAGATCAAGCAGTAAGTGCGACAATCCCGAGTCAAAGTACAGCACTTCTGGCTATACTCAATCCTGGACAAAGATTTCAACATCAAATGGCGCCTCAACCCAGTCTGTACCGACATGCCATGTTGAGGCTGCCAGAAGCCAGGATGGGTTATGGAGGAATGCAGACATGAAGACGAGAACTTCAGTGTCATACTCCGAACTGAATGCTATCGAACAGTGTTGGCATCCGTTACGTACGCGTCTCAAGGCCTTAGATCCGGATCTCCCACAGAGGCGTACGCAGGAGGCATCAACGTTGGCAGAGGCGGCTTTGAGAGACGTTGTTGGCACGCAAGAGTATCGAAGAGTGATTTATAACGTGATGGAGAAGACTACCTGGGTAGACAGAAGACCAATTTGATGACACTCCACCAAGGCCGGAACGATTGGGATGCAGTGGATAATCGTTACCCTACTCTATTGGACAATTCACTCCACTACGAAGATGTCGTTGGAGTCGTGGACGACAGCGTTGATTAATGGATAACCACGATCTGCTGCTGCAGGATGTTCACATACGGTACGCGGTGCGCTCAGTACCAGCTTTATGCATGAGCTGTGGTCGAAGACGTGTACGGCCCCTAGTGTTGTCATTATTTTCGCGATGTTCGCAGATTGAGAAGCAAGCCCATCGTTAAACAGGCTACAGTAAGTCTTCCAGCGAGCGGCTAACTTGTTCCACTAACTTGTTTTGTTTGCTAGGTCGCTGGCTCGTGATGTACTGTATGGTACAAGTAGCATGACAGATACTACTTTATTGTGAGGCTTGCAACTCTTGTTGTTCGCGCCGTCTCCCAGCTATTCAGACTATCGTCGCCCTGGCCACATCGCCGTAGAACATTCTATTATCTCTCTTCGGACGGCGCGACCTTCACGCATCACGAATCAAATGATCTGCCAATTATGTTTGTTTCTCTTTCTTCTTTCTGCGCGCGCCAGTGCAAGCTATGTTCGCCATTACAACGATGCATCCATGGTATTCCTTTCTCCGGATGCGCGTACCATATGCCGGAACACCCTGAACGCCAGCGATGTGACACCGAGCGGTAGATGTTTTGCCTTCGCTACTTGTATCCTTCAGAACCTCGACGACTACGCGCTTTCCGGGGCCAATTCCGGAACTACGCTACTAGCACTCATACCACCAGCACTGGCTGTCTTCTCCACAGGTCGTATGCGAGAGCATTCGTTGTTAGACAGTGGCCTTTTGGAACGGCTCTTCAAAAAGCAGATATCGCAGCGAGTCGAAGCAATTATCCTGCTCCTTTCTGCAGCTTTCGCTGGAACACACTCCCCCGGATTGGCATTACGAAAGATTGCGCAGACCTTGGACGAGCAAAAGAATGTTCCCTCGCATGCGCAGACCAAGCGCCAAGCTGACAAGGATCATGTTAAAACGAATGCAGAGGACATTTATCTTCCCCGAAAATATTTCAGCACCCTCACGTCCCGTATACCCGTCTACATTGTGCTATTTGGAACCATGGCAACAATTCTCTATCTCTGGTGTATCATCGGGTTCCGCACCGTTGTCACGTGGGCATGTAACTGGGACATACTCGTCGTCATGTGGGCAACTTTCAGGGCTTGCCCTTTACTCTTCGAAACTCTGATCTTATTGATCATCAATAAACGGCATGCCAAATACAAACTAATCAGCACTACCACACCTAGTCGATCTGCGCAGCCAAATCCGGCATATAAGCTAGACCTGGGAGCACAGGATGCGGAGCAGTCACAGAATATGATCAAAGATGGGCCAAGGTCTACCACATACGCCCGCGTCGATTGCGACGATGCTTCGGGTCAACGTGCAAAGACTATCTCACAAGCAGAAATCCGGTTGATTAGCATCACACATTTGATCATTCGCATTCTGGACTTTGGGCTGACTCTGCTCGGAACTGGAATTCTCGGAAGCGCAATATTGATGGATGGTGGCATTGCCTTGTATTACCTCCTTGGAATTCCTATGCTTTATGGCGCCCTCAATGTATGCTGCAGTCTGCTAGAGTAGCCCCGAGAAGTGAATATGTTTAGATAAGGACATAACATCAAGCCTGCGCAACAAGCATTGAGTCCAGCGAATCCACTGAACACCGATGTAAGAGAACAATAGTAATACCCTACCAAGGCAGATCCTTTGTATGTTTCGGCTCTCGTTACAGTGCGTTGCAAGGACGGTGTCGCCCCAAGACACACACAGAAAGTATTTGAAGAGTGGATCAGGTTCATTACTTCTTACACTTTACCGTAATTAGCTACATGCTTGGCTCACCCTTACGAAGGAGAGCCGGAGTTGAGCCAGAGCGGCCTCTCTCTACTCGTAGAGCCAGAGAAGCTGTAAGCTCGATGCAGGTTTTCTGCACCACCACCCTCTTCGGCTTTATACTACAGCAATAACGGTATCATCTGGTGAACCACATACCCGAAGCCGCAAGGACGTGTCAATGCCATCCATGTGACCGGAGCGTCAGTTCGATACGATTTTGTTATCCAAGACCAATGCACGTCAGAGGACGAATGGTTCCCAAGCATTCTCAAGCTCAATGTGAATGAACAAGGAACTCGTTCTCACTCTTTCTCCAGCATCATGTGTGTCGCTTGCTTCTATACTTCGTGTCAGGACGGTTTGATCTTCTGTGACACGTTCTCTAGTAAGTCTGGGTTTGTGGTTTGGTCCGTCATTTAGACCAAAGACATATGATGGCAATCAAGCAGTGGAGCTGGGACATCACAAGACTTTCGTCTGCCTTGCATTGAAAGCAAACATTGTCTTCAAATTGCTTAGTTGCTCGATGTGCTTCCAAAGCTTTCAGGCTCACGCTTTCAATATCACTTTCTTCACCCTCCACAGTCACCCACGTGTATAATATGAGCTTCGTCTTCTGCTTTGGACATTCATGGATTGAGATCGCCACTTTCTACATCTTATCTGCGTTGTTACGACCTTCACTCGGCAAAGTTAGCCTATCGGGACTACAGTCGAAGATTCTAGCGTGGTTGCCTCACTCCAGGACTTGTCACGATTGAACCTGCCTCCTAAATAACAGCATTGTTCTGCGTATATCCGGATATATACGATATCTGTCCACCACCTCAAGTCGACCGATCACAGTCTTGCACACCAGCGTCCCTATCCAGTATCGATCTTATCACTTATCGATCTTCCGTCCGTCCAGTCACTTCCTGTACCAACAGAACTACCTCTATCTTCCTGTACTTCAAGATGTTGTTCATTGTCCTTATTACCCTGCTCATGGTTCCCTTTTCACTGTGTCTTCCCGCCGATATTCCAGGAAGCATAGTCACCGTCAACATCCGCGCTGTAAAAGCGTTGGAGGCAATTTCTGCACTGCAACAAACAGTCCATCGACTGGATCGACAGCTCGATATATTACAAAAATATACCGAAGTCATCTCCGCAGCTCGGTTTGGTGACTTACAAAAGGTACGATACCATATTCTAACACATTCAAGTCGGCCTACTAACTCACCCTTCCAGTTGTCTGAGGGTTGCAGTGTCAAGTCATGCAACGGTAGTTCTGTTGCCTACTCGCACCCTGACGATGACACAATCTGTACCTGCATCCACAGCAGCGTTATTGCACGTCATATGCTGATGGCCACAATCGAAGACCATGACATGAACTCCAGCAAGGAAAGTATTCAAATGCACAAGCGATTTGTGGAAGATATGCAGCCTGCGGTCAAGGACACAAACTTCACCTATATTCCTCCACCACAGACAGATATCACACCAGAGCTTCTTGAAGAGTCCCTTACAGTACAACCACAAAACACAGCAACTGTCGGTTCAGTACTTCCATACTTCCAAGACGGTGTCATATCCTACGGTGTCCAGCTAAATGGGTTCATCGCAGCAACAATGGCACTCAATGCCTCAACGTCCTTACCGTGCGACAGTATCGGCTCCAGCTCAGAGCCAGATCTCGTCCTCAAGCCAGCTGAAGTGAAGAACGCCACAGCCCAGCCCGTCATCATGGACTGTGAGATCATCGCAGTCAACATGTACGATCCCAACATCATCACATACTGGGTCCAGAAGCGCGACGGTGGCATCTTCTCCCTCGCCGGCAGCAACAAAGTCGAAGACATCAACGACATCAACGCTGCAGCAAGCACGAATCTAGTCCTTCGAGCACAGGCATGGGGTCAAACCAAGCGAAGCGAAGAGCATACCTGCACTCCAGATTGTCCACACTTAATCACTGCTCGAGCTCTTGACCGCCGCACCATGTCAACGCCAGATGTGCATACTTCGACGTTTTCGAAAGAAGCTTGTGATACTATCACGTGCAATACCAATGGTGGCATGTCTGCCTTGTTCAATCCGTTCACCATGACGTGTGGTTGTCCAGATCAGACATATGTTGAGACTGACATGTCTGGTACTGGATAGACTGATCCTCTTGGCGTGAAACCAGCTTTGAGAATCTCAAGCTTCAGAACATGAAGTAAGGATGTCGGCACAGCAGATGGATTGACAAAGACTGGAGAATGAAGGATGTGTATGACAGGAGTTGGTTAACGATGCAGGCATGGGAAAAGTTGGGCTAATGTAAAGACGAATGATCTTGCCCAGATCGAGCTGGGACAGGTGTTTAGGGCCATTGAAGAAGAGCATGGATGGTGTTGGCCAATGAGTTCTTGAATAGGTCTTGTACAGAAAGTCTTGCGTACGGCCGTTAAAACAGTAGCGCGCAGAATTACGAATTCCTCAAGCTCTAATTTCATAATCATTCCAAGAGAGAGTGTTCTCTTCCATCGTTGTATACACATTACACACTCTCCATTCTCTCTCTCTTAATCAGTAATGACCGCCCAACACCTTGCTATACTAATGCATTACCATGATATAATAATAAAACCTGTAAGACCATTACCGTTGTGACCTTATCCAAGAGGACCGAAACTATGCTCGCAATCCAATTCCGATCCAATTCCAATCCCACTCTAAATCCAAATCAAACGACCGTGAATTATCCAACTTTTATCCTAACCAAAAAAGACCAGTTTCTCTGTTTCAAACCAGCGTGCTCCCCAACTCACTTATTTCAATGACACAAATCAGGTCTCTCATTCGTAGCTCAGGAGGACGTCCCGTTGCAAAAGGATATCCACCACGACAGAACCTTTGATCATACCCGAGTCTACTAGAACGGTGAATTTGTGGGATAGAGAGCACGCCGAACCGTCAGAAGAAGCATGGTGGCAATAGTCTGCCTAGACGGGACTGTTGTGGTTGCATGTTCTTCTGGTTGCGTTTGTTGAAGTCTTCGTCTCGCTCTTTGTGGATTTTGAGGAATGTCTTGACGGCTTCTCGTTGCATTTTGTCGTCCTCGATGCCTTTGTAACGGACGATGTCTTTTTTGTTGTTGAGAAGCTTGTCGCAGGAGCCTAAATATATGAGTTTATCGTTTATGCGATGGAGTATGGGGCGGCGTTTGTAATCAGTTGTTTCTACGAAGTGTGCGGGAGGATTTCTGGCGAGGCGTAGATGTAGATCCATGGCGGCGCAAGAGTTTGCTTCGGAGTATTTTTGAGCCAGGAGGTGGCTGCGTTTCTATTGCAACCAGGCTTCGAGGCAAGAGGTGTGGTCGGTGGTAGTATGGCGGGCGAAGGGGTTCTAGCGCCTTGGTCCGCTTTGGTAGATACTGTGGTTATTGTTGTCGTTTGAGCCGTAGGAGCCGCGCGAAGGGGATGTGCGCTCTTCTACAATGTCAGACAGGCGGGTGGGATGTTGGTGCCGTGGTGTCATGGTTTGAATTTGTTCCCAGCCTGTTGGGTTAAGGTTGGGGGGTGGTTGAGATGATGAGGTTAGATGGCCAGGGACGTCGATTGTGGTAGACTCGGGATCGTCAAGGGCACCGTAACCGGCACCGGAGTAGTCGATGGCAGGATCATGGAGTGGTGAGGTTAGACGGCCTGTCATGGGTTGCTGGGGCGTGACCGGACTAATTGTGCTTGAGGTTGAGTGGTAAGTATCACCTGGAGAGATCTCTGAGAGAAGGGGTGTTTGTTGCATTTGAGGAGTTGTGGTTGCAGGATGAGGTCCCGGGGGCAAGCCGGTTGGTGATGCAGTAACTCGAGAATATATACTTTGTCTCTGTTGCTCAGGAGAACGAACTGCAGCTGGCAAATTAGCCTGGCCTGGCGATGTGCCTCGAGAAGCTTGTTGGCGTTGAGCATATTGTTGCTGAAGCATCCTCTCTCGCTCAATATCCGCAGTATGGTCTTCATCGTCGCTAGCAATATCCTCATAGGCAACTTGTGGTTGACGATACGGCACTGGTCGACCATGTGGATCGTGAATAACGTTACCTTCATTGTCTCTATGGTACTCTTCTTCGCTGTCATCATCGGATTGCGTGCTTGGAATGTAAGATGGACCCTCTGAGATATTAGTTCTGTTATACACGGATTGTGATTGCTGACTGTGTGATGGTGAAGTGACGGCTGCTGCTCGAGCTTGAGACGGTGCTGGTTGGTTGCGAGGACTGGTCGTATTGAGGAATCGTGTATCAGGTTCATGACGAAGTGGTACATGCTCACTTGGTCGTGCAGTCTCAGTGAAAGGATCAGTACCTGTCGGCGATGTAGTCCCAGGTCTATATGCGAACTGTGCGTGCTCACGTTCAGGAGAGTCGAGTGTGATTTGACTCGTAGATAGCGGCTGTTGACCTCCCATCTGATTAGGCCCTGGCCCGCCTGGATACGGACCGTCCCTAGCTTGGGGACGTTGTGAAGCTGTGGTATTGTGCCGACTGGATAGTCCTTGCATGGGTAATACCTGAACACCACCAATAAGTGTAGGTTCACCACTTCGAAGTGCAATTGTGCGCTCTCGCTCTTCTTGCTCTCGTCTTCCGAGCTCTTCCCACGCCCGTCTTGCCTCTTCTTTACTGATCTGTAGCTCTCGGCGCATCTCGCGCACTAACTCCTCCGCCTTTGATTTTTCAGCTCTGAGAGCTTCCATAGCAGGACCATTATCCTCCTGTTGTGTTTGATTCTGTCTCATATTCTGTACTTGCGCTTGAAGCTCAGCAATCTTCTCCTGTGCCGCTTCATGTTCATTTCGAGTTTCGAAAAACCATCGCTGAAACTTCCGTTCTGATGATGCCCGAAGGCGTTGCAGCTCGACCACCGCATGGAAGAGGTTAGCTCCTGCGGTGGACAAGTCGGTGATCTGGCGTGCCATCTGTTTATCTATGGGTTTGCCATCTAGTTCATTTGTATTCTCTTGCAGTCTTCTAATCCAATAAGAGGTCAAGCCTTCCCAATGTGAAGATAGTGTTTCCCATCGTTCAAAGGCATGTGGGAAACTAGTTCGGTTTGCTGTGGGAGCCAAGTCTGATGGTTGAGGACGATTGGAAGCTTGTGCTTGCGGAGGCTTAGTACCGGCAACTGCAGGAGGCATGCTGAGCTTCTCGTATGCTTCAGTTCGATCTCTCTGCACCTGGTTGCCGTATCTTGGATCAGCTCCAGTCGTCTGACCGGTCTGCTGAGACTGATTATGTGGTTGTGCGACAGGGCGGGGCTGTCCTTGGTTGACAACTCGATTTCCCGCACTAGAACCTGCACCATTAGTGGTAGGTATGGTGTCGGCTCGAGCACCTATAGTGATGCTTTGACCTGCTGGATATCGAGTGGCGTGTTGAGCCTCGGTGGCCGCAGGTCTGGTCGATTGTTGTCGTCGGTCGGTCCCAACGCCAACAACATCTTCCGGACGTCTTCTTGATGGATCATTGTTTTGATTTTGACGTTGAATTGCCTCTTGCTCTGCTCGCCTTGCTTCACGAGCCCTCCTAGCAGCCATGACTTGCTGAGGAGTTTGGATGCGAGCTTCAGGTTGTGTAGTTCTTGTAGACCCCGCAGGGTTACTGGCGTACAGCTCCGACATGCGGGCTTCCTCCTCCGAACGATAAGCTGTCAGCTGGTGTGCATTCACTCCTCTTCCAGTGCGTATGGCTTCTAGAGCAAAGAGGATAGCTTCGTGAGTTCTGCGCGATATCCGAGTGTTCCTCCTCGGCCAGAAAGGTTCGTCTTCGACAAGCCTTCGAAAGCTTTGTGGAGTGGTAGAACCTGAACGCGTAAATGCGATTTGTTCTCTTGCTTCAGGTCGTGTTTGCACGGGTTCGGGGCGTGCTGCTACGCGTTGTGTGTTAACAGCTTGGAGAGGAGGTTGTAGAGACGTCGCCCGTCGTTCTTGTAATCGAGGAGTTCTTCGTAATGATCGTGTACTGCTTGAAGCGGCAGCTGAGGCAGGTCGCTGAGAATGGGAGGGAATTTGTTGTTGGCGTTGTGGTATTGAGGCTTCGTTAAGGTCGTAGTAATCGTATAGGTCGTCAATCGGAATTGAGCGTGGTCGCGTGGAGGTGGCAGCACGAGAGGAGGCGGTCTGCTGGTGTGCAGACAATGCGACCGCGTGTGCGCGGTGAGCGCGCTCCGATAATGACTTCAAAGGATTGCAAGCAAACTAGCTCAACAACCGGTCTGATTTAGGAAGTATCCTAGCACAATAATTGTGTGTATAGCATGCGCTAATGGAGCTTGGATAGTGAGAGCAATGGTCAAGCAGTGGTTGAGAAAGCACAGCAATGGTGGTGTGCTGGGTTGAGCGGTGGTTGGTAAGTATCGCAAAAGTGACGAGGTTGGTGCGGCTATCAGGCATGAGTTTCGGAACGGCAAACCATGCAAAGTGAGGCTTGACCACCTCCCGGAGCTGAATGCGCCACACCTCGTGGCGGTCGTGCTGTCCACACCGCTTAACGACGACGTAATTGATCTTTAAGCTGTGTTTGCTGGTGTCTTAAGATCTTCTCATACGTGGCGTGGGATGCTGAATCTGAGACAGTGCTGTGACAGCTGTCTGTGTGGAAGAATTAATTCTGGAGACGTATTAAGGGTTCCGAGTGGAAGTCTCTCACAAGGTTGGTGAGAGAAGGGAATTTTGGCTGGAGTATGATAAAGAGGCTTGAGTTTTCGTAGTGAAAGGCTCGAAACCAATATACAAATAGACGGATTAAATTGAGGTCGCTGTCGGTTGGGCTGAACGCACAAAGCCTGCCAAGTTAACGGCCAGAATCAGGGCGCACAGCCTCACACAATTGAGCTCGCTCTTCCTACAAGCAGAGGAACACACCGACGCTGAGCTGTGGCGCTGAGCACCACAATCAGATAGTTATTCCATCTTCGCCAACTTCAGCTGCTCTTACTTGAGTAAGGTTATGTCCGTGTCTTAGAGGGCGCAGTTTCTGTTTCTCGAGGAACTTGAAGCGGACACACAACAGACTCACATTTGCGGGAGGCTGGGAGACAGATGAGTTGGCATCTCGCATACGTCAGGGCTAGCTCTTGGGCCTCGTGGCGGCCTCCTGGGTTTGTACGTCACCCCTGCATAGCGTGGTGATTTGTTGTTCGACTCCTGAGCATTGGAATCGAGAGATGTGGAAGTGGAAAGAACTGTCTGTTTGCTGTATCTGATGTTGATGTTCTAGGAGGAATGTATTCAGGTAACTTCTCCACGACGTTTCTCCGTCTGTGCGTTCCCTGTGCTTGTAAGTGACAGGATTCCAACGACCAGATGCTGGGTCAGACCTGGTATTGGCTGCCGCAGGCTCTGCAGGCCCGCGTTCCCGGACCCAATACTTGGAATGTCTCCAGACCAATGAATCAATGCCCTGAGCTGTTGTGCCTTTGCATCGGGGAGTCGTCACATGCAGTCGGCTGATCAATGACTCGTTAAGGGTTGAATGCTTTCCGAAACTCACCACCATCGCATCCGATAGTCTTTTTTTCGATTTCTTTGACTTCTAGGAATGCAAGCTTCACGGTTGACAGCTCTCGCAGGCGAATCCCACAGTTCTATCGAGTGGTAGAGATATACAACCTGAATGCGTCCATGCTGCACGGTATTGGCACCTTGCATGCTTGGTGATCAGGCGCTTTAAAAGGTCAGAGGTAGGGACATCACGTTGCTTCATTCGACGCCATACCCATCAATTGCATGCATCGCCAACATGCATGACATTGCATGTTGTTCTTTCCGAGATGCACGTCAATTGCGTGCATACAGCACTAGACTGATCGAGTCGATACCGTAATCCATCTAGGACACCATGGTCGTTTCCTGGTAGACTTAACAAAATATATCTTGACCACGTTATTACGGCGTCACACCAGATCACACACTGTTGATCAAGTCCGCAGTGTTAACGAAGATGAAGAGAAACGGTTCGCAACTTGACCACAGGGTTGATAAGGACAGCCTCCTGAGGAAGAGTGGCCATCTCGGTGTGAGTGGTGTCAACTGGAAGCAGCTGTTGATCACTTGATCAGAAAGGTCAGCAAGCACGCCTCTCATTTTTTACATCTGCAGTTGCCACGCCTTGAAATTCCCCTTTCGATCATCCAAGCGGCGTTTTCCTCCTTCACGTCCAATACGAAGTCAACCTTTGATGGCAGCCCCAATGTGCCGGATAGCAGGTAAGTACGTCTAAATCAATTCGCGATGTGCATCGCCACACATACATGCCCGGAAGCCGCTCCTCACCTTTAAACCCAAATTATGCTACTCTTGGGGAAAAGGCAACTATCCTACTATTCGTCTGGTATCGGGCCGGAATTTTACTATTGGTCAGTGTCTACGATTGTGTGTGTTGAACAGTCTGAAATATTCTATCCATGCAAGAACGGTTTCTTGGCCTGCCACATTCACAGAACTGGTGCCCTCTTCCCTTCAAATACGCGAGTCAGGACCAGTATGTCTTGTATGAATGAAGACGTATCTTTCTACCTCAGATACCTATATCTGTCGCTTATTAGCACCATCCCCCGTCATTTAAAATTGGAGTGTCGTCCTCGGTTTTTCATCCAAAATTTGTTTTATTACTGCTTCTTGCTGGTGGATAAGGCTGTGACGTTGTATCTTCACCCTGCACACAGAGTAGAACATCTTAGCCATGGATCCTCATGCTGGGCAAGCCCCTACACCTCACACCTACCGTGCTGGTGGGGGCCAGCAAAACATACGACCCTTATGGAGAGAGTCTTGCCCAGTGGACTCTTTTTCGAGCGAACAATATCCCGTTGCTCAGGAGACAAAAGCGCTGAGATGCAGAGCTTATACAACACCTCGGGCAACTTTGTCCAAGCCAACACATGAGGACTCTCGTGCACACATGAAACTTCCCTGTGTCATCGATCGGAGGTCGGGTACACCTGTCCCTTCGCTGTCCAATACAGAAGCAAAGTCGCCACGATCTTCCAAAGCGCGATCTCCAATCACTCCGACATTCACCGACACTGGTACGAAGTCTGTGCAGCGAACGCGTCCATCCAAGGATAGAGTACACTCTCCGAGGGCTCACAAGGGCTTTGGCAAACAGGACATTAGTCATCCTATGACAAGCCTCATACCGTCTACTATGCCATTACCATTGGATATCAATGTTGACAGGGAGGCGTATGAACCTCACAGATTTCCACCAATACCAACTCCTCCGATGCCTAACAGCCTTGAGACTTCGTATATAGAATGGGACGACAACACCTCCAGATTAGACAAAATGAAGAAGACTATACGGCTGCCGGGCCAGAAGACGCAATTAGCGCTCATCCCTTCAGCAGGGTTAAAGCCGCGAAGGCTGGAGAGACATGTCAATGCCACGCCACGCGTACTAGGAACAACAAGAACCGCTGGCACCATAGCAGGTCGAGGCCAAAACGAAGAGGAGTCAACTCCACCGGCACATACCAAGTCCACAACCACTCCGGCTAGCCCTCCTCCTCCAGTCAAACCCGTCTCCTCCCAGTCTCATACTCAGTCCTCAAGCCCACCCTCCTCCTACACCTACCACGTTACCCGACCCCTTCACGCGCCTAGCACCCAACCTGCGCCTCAACTCTCATATACCTATCCCACTATCCAGGAGATCTACACCCATCCCCACCCC
>Ga0115854_10114_pt1 | contig 16562 bp, 14 predicted proteins | sample InSIn2SAF170_FD_83868 | JGI IMG/M metagenome (GOLD analysis project Ga0115854, IMG submission 83868)
TGCAGATTCACATTCTTGCCAGCTAAGATGAGTGGCTTTTCGAGTCTTGAGCGAGATCCCATTTACAAGCCACCCACAAAATTCAGTCACGTCGACCTGCAGGGCAAGAATCTTATCACCATACCCATTACGCTCTACCAGAAGGCTACCGAGATCATCTCTTTGAACTTGTCTCGAAACCTTTCACTTGACGTGCCAAAGGATTTCATACAGGCTTGTACAAACCTCAGGGAAATCAAGTATACCAGCAATGATGCTCGAAAGCTGCCCCCCAGTCTTAGCTTAGCGAGTCGACTTACCATGCTCGATATATCCAATAATTGTCTGCAATCTCTCGAAAGGGCAGAATTGCAAAAGCTCCAGAGCTTGCAGGGCCTCCGGTTGTCGAACAACGGACTGACGTCCCTTCCACCTTACTTTGGCCAGTACCGTGCCCTTCGCAGCTTGAACCTCAGCTCCAACTCTCTGACTGAGTTTCCCGATTTTCTGTGTGAGGTACGCACGCTTGTCGATCTGGATATCAGCTTCAACTCAATATCCGGCCTTCCCAAGATTGGACAATTGACCTGTCTGGAGAGGCTATGGGCCACCAACAACAAGCTTTCAGGCAGCTTTCCTCCATCGATGAGCAATTTGATTAACTTGAGAGAAGTAGACGTACGCTTCAATGCACTTGACAGCATGGACGTCATGTCACAGTTGCCCCGTTTGGAGTACCTCATGATCGGACACAACTCAATATCTGCTTTCGAAGGATATTTCCCCAAGATCCGTGTTCTACATATGAACCACAATCCTGTCACGCGCTTTGGGCTTAGCGGGCCTGTGCCTTCCTTGAGTATCCTTAATCTTGCGTCTGCGAAGTTGGCTCAATTGCCCGAGGATCTCTTCCAGAAGCTCACAGGGCTCACAAAACTCATCCTGGACAAAAACCACTTCACTTCCCTTTCGAACAACATCGGCAGGTTGTACAAATTAGAACATTTGAGTGTTGCGCGTAATTCTTTGGATGAGTTGCCTGCCGAGATTGGACGCCTTGTGGAGCTGCGTTATCTGGACGTCCGTGAAAACAATCTTGGGCGGCTCCCTCCCGAACTCTGGTTTGCACGAAGGCTAGAGACATTGAACGTGTCTTCCAATGTCCTGGACGCCTTCCCCAAGCCTGGTGCAGCACCGCCAGCTGAAGCCAACAGTGGCATTCTTCTCGATGGATCGCATTCGATTTCAAGCCCAAGTTACGAAGAGCTTGGCAAATTAGAGGACTTCCAGAACCGACGTCCTAGTCAGGCCTCGGGCGGTTATCTAAGCTCAGGTACCTCTCCGGCATCCACCAATCGAAAGGGCTCGATGGCCTCATTCAACACGGCGAGTACAGCACGCAAGCCATCAGCAACGTCTCGTGCGCCTACTGAGGGTACCCTGACACCGATGTCGCGCAAAGACTCAAGTCTTTCTAGCAGGATGACCACAACCTTTGCTGGCTCATTGCGTCATCTCTTCTTGGCCGACAACAGACTCGAAGACAATGTGTTTGATGAGCTCTGCTTGCTACCTGAGCTTCGGATTGTTAATATGTCTTACAACCTGATCTACGATGTTCCTCCGAGGACGATCAGGAGATGGCAACATCTTACAGAGCTGTACCTGTCCGGTAACGACCTCACCTCGTTGCCCTCAGAGGATCTCGAGGAGGTCGGCTCGCTCAAAGTGCTCCACATCAACAATAACAAGTTTCAAGTGCTTCCTGCCGAACTGGGTAAGGTTGCGCAGCTCGCTGTCCTGGATGTGGCCAGCAACTCGTTGAAGTATAACGTGTCCAACTGGCCCTACGATTGGAATTGGAACTGGAACCACAAACTGCGCTACCTGAATCTTTCGGGCAACAAGCGACTTGAGATCAAACCCAGCGGCTCCTATAGTGGTAGTGGGGTCAATATGCGAGAGGGTCGCGATCTGACAGATTTCACTGCACTTGTTAGCCTTCGAGTCCTTGGCTTGATGGATGTCACCATGATGATACCTTCCGTACCTGAGCAGACAGAAGACAGGAGAGTACGGACGGCAGGCTCAGCTGTAGGTTCCATGGCTTACGGCATGGCCGACAGTCTTGGTAGAACAGAGCACATCTCGACAATGGATATGGTCGTACCTCGTTTCCGCAGCCACGACGACGAGCAAGTGTTGGGCCTGTTCGATGCCCAACCTCTCGCTGGTGGCGGGTCCAAGATCGCCAAATTCTTGTATGACAACTTCAAGAATAGGTTTGCCGATGAATTGGACCGACTACGACCGAACGAGACACCGGTTGATGCGCTTCGAAGGACATACCTAGGACTCAATAAGGAACTGGCCACTGCTGCTTCCCAATCTTTGGACAAGAACGCATATACGCCGCCGACCCAGGCTAGAAGCGCTGTGCCTGAGCTTGGGGATGATGACTTGACGTCTGGATGTGTAGCCACGGTCATGTACTTGAAGGAGATGGAGCTCTACATGTCCAATGTCGGTGACGCACAAGCGCTGCTGATACGATCCGAGGGCGGACATAAGATCCTTACTCGTAAACACGATCCTGCCGAGCCCAGCGAACGAGCAAGAATCAGGGAAGCTGGTGGCTTCGTTTCACGTCAAGGCAAACTGAACGATGCACTTGAGGTGTCACGAGCATTCGGCTATGTACAGATGTCTCCGTCTGTCATAGCGTCGCCACATATCGTTAATCTCACTTTGGGCGATACAGACGAGATGATATTGGTAGCCTCACGGGAATTGTGGGAATATTTAACTCCAGACTTCGCTGTTGATGTGGCAAGGTCTGAACGAAATGACCTCATGCGGGCTGCTCAGAAGCTGCGAGATCTTGCAATCGCATTCGGTGCCACAAGCAAGATCCATGTCATGCTGCTTGGAGTTAGTGACTTGAAGAGCAAACAGCGTGCTCGATTCCGTACGCACAGTATGTCCATGGGGCCTACCGGTACGTTGGATGATTTTGCCGTCAACCGCAGGCCAGGAAAGAGGACCAGGAATCTGGTCAACGATTCAAAGCTTGCTCGATTGGATCAAGAGGTCGATGCGCCAACGGGCGAGGTCAGCTTGGTCTTCACTGATATCAAGAGTTCGACTTTGCTGTGGGAGACCTATCCTATTGCCATGAGATCCGCTATCAAGATGCACAATGAACTCATGCGTCGACAGCTACGTATTATCGGCGGCTACGAGGTCAAGACTGAAGGTGACGCATTCATGGTCGCCTTCCGAACCGTTACTTCAGCTCTGCTTTGGTGCTTTACGATCCAAAGTCAGCTCCTGGAAGTGCAGTGGCCTCAAGAGATCCTGAATAGTGTGAATGGACAGGAGGTCGTCGACTCTGATGGTAATGTCATCTTCCGTGGTCTCTCCGTACGCATGGGAATCCACTGGGGTCGGCCGGTATGCGAGGTCGATCCCGTCACCAGACGTATGGATTACTTTGGACCAATGGTCAACCGAGCATCACGTATCTCTTCGGTAGCCGACGGAGGGCAAATAACAGTTTCCTCCGATTTCATCGCTGAGATTCAACGTCTGCTCGAAACTCATATCGAAGGGGATCGTAGTAACTCCACCGGATCAGAAGAAGCGTACGGCGATGATGTTCACAGCCAACTTATCAGGCAGGAACTGCGATCTCTCAGCAGCCAGGGATTTGAGGTCAAGGATCTTGGTGAACGTCGTCTCAAAGGACTCGAAAATCCAGAATACATCTACTTGATGTACCCTCACTCCCTCGCCAGTCGTCTCGTTGTACAGAACCAACTTGAACAAGCGGCGGAACCGGCAGCTCCCGCCTATGAACCATCAGTCGGCCAAAAGATGCCAGGCAGTAAACTCACAATCGACACGGAAGATGTATGGGATCTCTGGAACATTAGTCTACGCCTGGAGATGCTGTGTAGCACTCTTGAGAACCCTGGAAGCTCAGAGCTTAAGGCGCCTGAGACAGCACTGCTTGAGCGTATGAAGAACAAGGGCGGAGAGATCACAGACCGGTTTTTAATCAACTTTGTTGAGCACCAGATCTCAAGGATTGAGGTGAGTTTTGGGAGAATTTGTGTTTTGAAGTATACTGACATTCACTCCAGACTTGTGCTACTACTCTCACCCTACGACACATGATGCGGCCGTTCGGCTCCGGAACATTACTACAACAGGCTTGCCAAATGGGCGACATCTTCTCTGAACTCCAGGCCAAACTAGCACGTCTCGAGCAATTCGAGCAAGGAGCAATAACGGACATGGCGCCTTCCTGAATAGCGGCAGGTCATGTAACACATCAACAACACGACACATAGATATCGGTGACCCGACCCGATCAATGATTTTGTTTTCACCGAATCAGGTCAGCGTAAGCGCTGTACCTTCATATGATTTTACTGTTTTGTACAGCTCTGGTAGCGTCACCGTTTGGGCTCTTGGTTACGCAAGCGGGAGGGCACCTCAATGGCATTTTGGAACATTCTGGCGTTTGCAGCTCGCTGTCCATAGCAGCGAGGTTTATCTTTATGCGGTGGAGGATTTATTTATTTTTAGGCTGCAGTAGGAACGGAGGCATTCTCTTATAACGGCTCTCCCTGGCCGTTACGGCTTTATGTTTGTGTTCCATCAAGCCTCAAGCCTCAAGCCCTCGCAGCTTGCTGTACGGTTGTCGAATCAATAAGATTTAGTGAATACATTCCGTTCAACCTTGTGTCAAATTTCTATGTGGCTAATACTACCGATGCTCCAGCGATTGGGAAGAGTAGCAACGTGGTTGAGCTAGAGCTCTAGTTGTCTTCCTAACCCCACATGTCGTCACCATTGTTATAAAGCTACCTAGCTACCCCACAAACCAACAAACTACACTTCTCACAGATGCAACCCTCTCCAACCCTCTTCAAAGCGCATCACCGTCTGGCTCTACTAACCAAATCAATCACCCCAAACGCCAGACCATTCACAGTCCCCAGATCCAAAATGTCAACGTCCTCTTTCCCCCCGCAAGAGCTCCGCTCGATCGTAAAGGAAGTAGCAACGCTCCTCAAGGACCGCAAAGAGACCATCTCCGTCGCTGAAACAGTACCCGCACCCCCACCACACCTCCCTTTCACCCACTAACCCACTTCCCCCCAGGCAGCCGGCGGCCTCATCTCGTCCTCGCTCCTCTCCTTCCCAGGCGCCAGCACCTTCTACAAAGGGGGGCTCACACTGTACACGCTGGAAAGCCGCAAAGCGTTCGTGGGGTGGACCGACTCAGACACGCAGAACTACAAGGGCCCGACGCCGGAGATTGTGATCAAGCTGGCGGACAATGCGCGCAAGGCGCTGGGCAGCACGTATACCGTGAGCGAGAGCGGGACTGCGGGGCCCACGGGCGGGAGCACCAGGAACCGTACGCCGGGGTATGTAGCGCTGGCGGTTAGTCGCGAGGGTGGAGGCACGGTGACGAGGGAGGTGGAGACTGGGGGGAAGGAGAGGGAGGGAAACATGATCAGGTTTGCGGTGGAGGCGTTGACGCTGGTGAGGGATGTCATTAAGGGGGAGGGGGAGGGAGGGGAGAAGAAGGGTGAGGGGGTGAGTAAGGAGGTAGATGTGGAGGAGGAGGGCGTGCAGCTTGTTCCTGGTGACGAGAAGACGAGCGGGGCTGCTGTGGGGGCTTTTGCGAGCTGAGTGCGTGGTAGGCAGGTGTGGCGTTTGTTGCTCGTACTTCGCTCCGTGAAAGGAGGGGTGATTGCACTCGATCAGTATGCAGTTTCGCAAATGTAAAAGTACAGGTCTTTTGTCAGAGATCGTATGCTCTTAGGGGGAAGCAGAGTAAATGCTATACCACTTGTTTGAAAATATTGAGTAGACCGATCGTTAAGGGAAAAGATATTCTGTGAAGATACATCTCTTGCCGCAACCGACTGGAGACCGGGGATGCTACATGGATGGCGAGAATCAACGTTCCGATCCGAAGATTGGAGGAGTTCAGAAGGAACCCGCAAGTTCAAGCACATTTCCCAAAGTCTTTATGTAAGGTGACTACAACTCTGATTGGCTGCCTTTTTTTGTTGCTTCTCCTCGACCGAGTCCTTCTAGGTTGATTGGTGTTCGGTCGGCTACGGTAATGTGATGTAGGTATGGCACAGCTGTTTCGTACATGTATCTTCCTCGTTATAACAGCCTCTTGTCACGGCCGACCAGACGCCCATGATGGAGCTCTGGAAGAACAAGAATTGGGAAGAAGCAAGAAGCCACTGTACCTGGTAAGCCATCTTGCTCTTAAAAGATAGAGGTTAGTCCTGCCTGGAGCTTTTGTTGTCCCTGACCGCTCTTGCGGTCTGCTCGGCTCCGGTCAGACGTGAAGAGATACTGCAGACAGTGCACGCATCTATGTACATACGGCATCTTTTTACAGCCGACCGGACGTCGAATGGACTGAGAGATTTCCATGCTTAAAAAGCCAAAAGCAAGTATACAACCAATGAGCTGTGTTATCTTTTCCGATAAAGGGTATGATTGCGCGGTGTGGACCAGTCGATAGAAGAGACGCGGTTATTCTTGCTCAGTGTTGCGCAGTGTTGCCCGGCGTCTAGTAGAGAACGACTCGATGCTCTGTTTCGACGCAGCCTTGTGTCGGCGCCTCGTACGGGATACTCCTGGCTCGAATCACGGCAGCCGCACCTCCCCCGGCTCCGAACAGCCACTCGACGCCACGTACGGCGGACAAGAACGCTGGAGTATGTATGTAAGCTTTCTCTGCGTCGTCCTCCTCGAGCGAATGGAAAGCTTGTCAGCCCGGCTCCATGTTCCATCGCCCATGTTCGCTCTTTTGCTTTTTTGTCGATTGGGAAAGCTTGGACAAGTGCCGAGATGGCCGTTCCCGTTCGGCTCTTGGGAAAATAGCAATATTTATAGCACTAGTGCGGTGCTCGTCAGAGATGTGGAAGCGAGGTGGAGGGAAAAAGAAAAGCACAGAGAAGATGGACGGATTGCGTGTGATTAAGGTTTGGTCTTTTGGGGTAGGTGGTGCGGTTACCGAGGTGAGCTGTGAAGATGTTGTGTAGCAAGAGTTGGTAGCATCTGGGTATGTGTCTCGTCATCATAGGATCGGCGAGCTGCCGTCGAGTTATGGTTTTGGAAGCGCCATTGGTATCAGAGTATCGGGAATCACACAAGTCGCTGTACCAGCCATGTGAATTCAGTGCCGTAGTGTATACTGAAGCGAAAGAGAATGCGAGGTCGCTTAGAGGTGAAGAGTGAATTTGAGCGTACCTTTTGGGAGCAGCGTGTCTATTGATACGAAAGAGCAATTATGGGAGGCCTTGTTTTCGGAGACTCGCCGACGTTGAGGGAACTGGAGGCTTGGGAATTGAAGCGTATCGATGGGCATGGCTTTGCTCGCTGCTTCGGGGTATTCAAAGCCTCAATACTCATGGCAGCCACACAGTGCTACAACTTACACATGTGGCTGACTAGTTGTCGAGACCTGGACCTGCACTACAGTCATACTACAACTCATTCTACGACCCACGTGGTATGGCTTTAGTCCCATGATCAACATATCAGTGACTCCTCAGAGCTCTGCTGTTAGTCACCTTGTGTTCTGGGTAAGCGACGTCGTTACCATGTTCAGGTTTTCAACATGCATTGCAGATTAGCTTGGACGGAGGTCTTCACCGAGTCCTTCTGCAAGCACAAAGAAAACAACTCTCGCCATCGGAACCCAGCTCCCGAAGAGGATGAGCTCTAGGAGATGACCGCATACCAAGAATAGAGCTAGTGGAGTCAGTTCGGTGGGCCACTCACCAGTGAAGAGAGGCACTGCATGACCTACCGACGAATAGTCATCGCCAGTCCACCCTCCACATCCATAGACTGAAACACGAGCACTCTACCCACCACACTCGCAGACCCGATCGCGTATACACCTGTCCAGACCCCCTACGGCAGTTCCCTCATGGCGACCGCGCGAGCATGCAAGTGAACCGGTCGCACAGCTTCGCACCAACGCCCGCAAGTGGTCTGTAGATTTACATGCGATATTCCATATCGGCGCGAAAGGTCCCAGGTTGATGATCCTGATGATTCCACGGTCGACGCGTGGACTGGCCCTGGTCAGGATGGATTGATTACCCACCGATTGGTCATACCCAGAACAGAGGCACGCGCCCGGAAGGATTCCGTCTGGACTGAGCGGGCGTTCAGACCACGGCGAAATGCCGGAAGAAGAGAAGTCTGAGAGGCGGATCGGTCGGTACAGTGAGTGAAGCGGATGCGTGCGGGGTTCGTCGATGAGGTGAGCTGGCCACGGTGCTGTGGCAGGATGTTCCCGGCTGCCTCATAGTGTGCAGGGGTCAGTGAGCTGACGAAATTGCTTTTTTGTAGGTGGTCGTGTATGGATCTCTGGTTTGCTTGGTGGACTTACTTGATTCAGTGCTCTGTAAATGCGTGAACGGACGAAGTAACGTGAAGAGGATTATGTGCCACTGTTTAGAGGCACGGATACATGGTTCATGCTGGTATCGACTCAAGTATTGATGAAAGCCTTACGACAGATGATCATCGTTTTACTCACCTCGATGCTGATAGCGCACAGTTCTTCATCATACGTTGTTGGGCATTCATTGCTGCCTCGATGGCGACATATCATAATGCTCGCTGTGCCGTCCGCAGCAAAGCGCTCGACGAGACTCAGCTCGGGCACCAAGATCGACTTAATGCTAAGACTTAACGGTCCAGAGATATCGAAAAGGCGTACGAAACTCTGAAACTTGCCCACAGCCTTGCGTTCCAAAGCTGATCGCGTTCATCTCCGTCACATCAAGACTAGCTGATCATGTGGATTTTCCAGAAGCTCCTTGCGTTTCCATTGCATCAGGACCATCGTGGCTACAAACCGAATCTACACATTTGACTGACCGGAGGTACCCAGCGTACACAACGTACCTGCATCAAAACCCCACCTGTCGCACGAGTCGCACGCGACAGCGGCTCTACTCCAGGAAGCCCGGTGTTGCGACGAAGATGAGGCGGATGCTTGTCTGAGCTCCACGTCCGATGTTTTGGCGGTCCGATACGAATCTCAGCCTTCTGAAACCGCAGCGCTAAAACGCTCTCGAACACCTGTCAGCGTTTCAAGGAACGGCCGGCATTTGAATCTGCCGGAACCGGCTTTCGAGCGCGGCGCGTGTCGCGGTGAATTGCAACACCGCCTTTTGTCGAGTCGCGTCCAAGAGCGGTGTGTGCGGGCTCGAGCAATTCGTGCAGCACCTGACCGGAAGACTAGTATTGAAGTCACTCGTGCCAACCTTTGTCGCCGTTTCGGTGCCGGACACACGAGAACCTGCGAAACACATCGAACATGCGGCAGCAGTGACACAGCTGCACACAAGGCGCGTGGGAAAACGATCCGCGTTTCGTTGATTGTTAGGTTCACAGCGCTGGGCATGGAATATGCCGTGTTAGGGGAACACGCGAGGTGCATCGCAAGAATACAGCCGTAACGAATGACTTGGTGCATGCAAGTTTTGTGAACTGTGCTCATCTCGCGTGGGTCCTGGACGCCTTGAACGCGATCTGCTAAGGGTAACCGCAAGAGCATCTTGCGCGTCCTCACCGCGACAATGGGATTTGCAGATGCCTTCAATGATGTAATGATGCTCTGTGCATGCCCAAGCGGCCCCCAATCGTGGAATAATGAATCGTATCGTCGACAGGTGAGTCGTGGTCAATCCCGCACGAAGCGAAATGAAGGCATGGGCGAGCAATTGCAAGGGTGTTTTCTAGAAGGCCGCTAGAAGGCCGCTAGCAATACGAAACGTGCACAGAGGTCGGTGCGGTCATGCTCTACGAGAATTAGGGTGACGGTCGGTTGTCGTTAGGCGGCGAAGGCAAGCCACAGTGGAACGGCGCGTACATACGTTTCTGATGTTGTTGCCAAAGCGGTGTTAGTACAGTGTTGCGGTGTAATTTGCTTTATGCACTTCTGATCGACCAGCTTACATCACTTGGGCTAATCAATGTGAATGTACCCGATCGGAAAGCTCAGATGCTCTAGAATTCGAGTAAGAGTCTGTGATGGTTGATATTTATTTTAAGCCACGGAGGAGAAAGTACGACTGTCCGAGAGAAGACGTAGTATGGTTGCGTGCCAAGACTATGGAAGCCAAGATGGTGGTTGAGCTGGATCTTTGATCAGAAGCAAATCTTTAAACGCAAAGATTGTGTTCGAACGAACCACACATGAGATTGAAGTCAACAGAAGATGTCACAGTAAAGTAGCACTGTTGGATGCGGTACTCAAGCCTACAAAATCATCGCGCCATGTTTGTCACAATCAGAGTTCCCTCATTCGTACAGAGTGCATAGATCTGTGGACGCTATCCATTTGCTGAGGCAATTGGTGCTGCAAATCCAAGTCTGCACTGCTTTGGTATACTCTCGACATAAGGATATAGAGCGATATCGAAAGCAGAACATTGAAACCTGTTCCCAGGTATGCAAGGGTCGATCGGACCGTTCGACTGATGTGATCTGCATATATCCAGATACTGTATTGGCGGCCTGTTCGATGTGCTATATTACTACGCGTTATATTGCTTTCAATGAGTATGCAAAAGGACTAAATAATAGTTGATGGTGTCAACCAATCGAATAGATGGGTCATCTGATAGCATGGCCTCCGAATGCCATTGAATTTGCACCAAACAAATAGCATTTGATGCTTACCTTCTTCATTACGAGCGGGATTGGATCACAAGAAGGGCGCATGTCACGTCAAGAAGGGACCTTGCGTTACGATTTGATGCTCAAGAACGTGGGACAGAACAACAGCATGCGCGCAGATCCGCGCATGGTTGAAGTAACACTCAGAAGAGTGAGGCATAGAGCAGGGCCTGGAACACCCAGATCAACAAAAGACGGCTCGGTAACTTTGTTCCAAGGCTGCATAGGAGTTTGCTGACATCATTGAGATTCGATCAGAGTTGTGCTGCAGGTGTCAGCCCATGTCACATGTGACGAATGAACGAAATCCTTTCGAGGAATCCGTTTGGGGATTGGGTTATCCTTGCTGCTGCCGTCATGGGTGGCACGATCCTTATGTCAAGATGAAAGCCGGTTAACGCCCCGCCAATCAAGGGACCTGCGCCGCCTGTCAGGATGGACGCTTATGCAATAACGTTGAGAAAGAGGACTGGTCGTGCAATATCCGATTTCAAAGCAGGCGAGGGGAGGTCGCTTTGCTCTCGAATGCGAGTACGGATCATGAGACAGATGGCGCAGTGACCGTTCGCAAATGTGGACACGGTGCATATTTGGCTTCGTGTTCGGGTCCTCAGCCTCATCAGGTACTGCGGCTGGTCCACACGCCAGCCACCTTCAAACCCTCCAAGAATTGGGCATGTGATGCATACCACACAACGGCAAAGGCACTCACCCTCAAGGGCTGCGGGAAGCAAGGTTGAGGGCGCTTGTAGGCGATCACAAAGTTAAAGCCACAGCCCTGGCCTTACTGTGTGGCAGTCTGGGAGGCTCTGACTTGATCTTTGAACAGCCAGGAACCGGCATGCACAAGGAAGAGAGTCGGTTTCCGCATCAGGAATGAATTACGTGCGGAAGTAGATCTTCATTGCAGCCGCGTATCTCTCTTACACATAACTAAAGCCAGGCTTTTGCTCTACGATCTGCCACGCGCGACTCATGAGAACGAAGAAGCACCGTTAAAGCGGCCATTTTGTCAGTTTGTAGCCCGACAATTTTTTCTAGCAAATCAAGGTCCCTTTGTCGTGTCTTATTCGGAGAATGCCATCAGCGCAAAATCAATCAACCATCGTGACTGACTGCACCTTATGTCGGATCGGGGCATGCTGTGAAAACTCGTATTCGCGATGTAATCTTTACAGGCATTACTGCGGGACGATTCGGGATGCATGGGTGATAGCGTCGCACCCTTGCCCTGTCTGTGATCGTCCACCGTCGTTGCAGAGGCACCATCCCTGCTAGCCGCTAGAGTCAAACGAGAAGAGCAACGAAGTGTAAGCCTCCAGGAAGATACTTTTTTTCTCACTGAGCCTCGAGTCAGACCATGTAGTCGCATTCTTTGGAGCTCTGAGATGAATCGGCTCGGGAGCAGCTGTGTGTTGTCCGTGATGGCGAGAGCTGATCTTGGTGTAAAGTTGACCCCATCTGGATGACACCTGTTGACAATCACCCGCGGAAGAGCCAGCTCAAAACGGTATTACAGCTGACCATTGTTGTTGTGCACATCCCCGCTAAGCTGCATCTGAGCGACCGCCTGCCTGCACGGCGCCAGATTTTGGTTGCTGGACTGCTTCGAACAGCAGGTCGATGTAGGACAGTGAAAGATCGACATGCATCTTGCCATTGCGCGTGCTCCATAAATCGAGAACAAAGCTGATGGTGCCAAAACAACTGGTAGTGTGACATGTGAGAAGTTGAAGCATTATGCAGGAGTTATGAACGGCGTATGTTTGTACTTTGCGGCCTACTAAGTTCTCCGCCATCTTACAGCAAAGTGAGACTGCGCAAGGATGATAGCAGGACTGCCAGAGTCGTGTGTGCTGTTGGGAGTTTAGGTTGTTAGAGCAGTCGGCGTTGAATTAGGGTTCTGTCTCCCTGGTCGACCAGCCAGGCCAGCGCCGTCTTTCAGGGTTTCTCCGCACCCCGCTGCGAACGACTCGCTCGGAAGATTACAGTTTGGACAGGTCAAGGTCCCATGTCGCGATCACAGACAGGGTGCGTCGTGCACACATGGTGCTGCTTGACACTTCTATCGCAGGACCTTCTCGAAGCCCGTCAACCAAAGTTTGTATTAAACAGTTCTGTCCGTGGATGGGCCGCGTGTCGCGTGTCAGAATTTGCGGACCGCGTCCCATCATAATGTAATCAGAGCTAAGGTTGCGACGTCCTACAGACAGACCGGGCGGCATTGTAATCTATGAATGGAACCGAAGCAGGAGAGGCAATCGAAGCGACGTGCTTGTTGTAGTCGGTCTCCGACGCCGCTGCAGCGTTGATTTACCATCACGAGCACGCAGGCGGTCATTCGCTGGAGGCGTGCGTGTAGTCTGTCCAGCAATGCTCCAGCATGAATGTGTAATTTTACTCGAATTACTCTTCCAAGCAGCAGCTACATGCACGGGTGGCGGCGAGCAGGGCTCTGCAACCTGGCTCCATCGCATTGATGAAGGCCCGTGACGACGCCCCTGGAGGACGTTGGTGACGCTCTGGGATGTTTCGGTGGTACAGCCCCACGATCTTTCAATAGCCAGGGCCGATCAGATGTGATTGTCGAAGGAGTGCTGGGCTGCCTGGCTTCATCCCGTCTCCCGAGAGCCATTTCCGCGCCCACAGCATCGCGTGGGCGATCCGGGTCTAATGCTAGATGAAGTAACAAGCGGGCATGTCTCGGCCAATAGAGTCATGTTGGGCGACGTTGGCAGACGAGCTGCTAGCCAGCCGTTTTGGGCGTCTGCTCACCGGCGTCGCCAGCCAATAGGCGTGCAGCCGGCGGGGCGCGGGCTTAGTGGTGGAACTGCCAAACGGTGCACTAGAGACTCGAGCAGATATTGCGCACACGGCAGAACTGTGGCAGGACCGCCACACGTAGAGTGACGCGTCGAATCAGCAGCGGGCGGTGCACAGGCTGGGGCGTGAGGATGCAAAAGATAGTAACGCGCGCTGCAGGGGCAAGATTGGGAACGCATAAGCAGAAGGTGCAAGAACGGAGTATCTATAGCAGTGCTGGTATACTGTAAACACAGGTAGGGGGGGTGGGCGACGCGTCGAGGCGAGAGATTCCGCAGCCAATGCGCTGCGATCTACACAATGCGCTACCATCTACCACACAATGCAACTGCAGTAGACTAGCAGTAGCAGCAGCAGCAGCAGCAGAGAACAGCTACCTACAGAAAAAGCGCTGGTGGTGATGACCTGCTGCTGCTTGTTTATCGCCCGTCTAGCGTCTAGCGGCACTAGCGCCCCCCGCGGCAGGTGGTGCGCGATGGTATCATCGCCATCATCATCAATCAAGGAACGATGCTGGTGCTGATGGTTGCTGGCTAGGGAGGCTGTCACCTGTTCAGCGCTGCTCCTCTCCTGCCTGGCTGGGCTGCAACTGCCGCTCGCCTGCCTGTTGTTGATCATAAACTTGGTGCTATAACTGTACCATTCGCTTCGCGTGTGCAGCGCTCGAACCGTGGTTCCAGGCAGGCAGTGCCCCACATGACGGCTGCTGCTTGCTGTGGTGGAGGTGGACTCTTGTGGTGCTGGGCTTGCTCAGTCCTTCACTTGGTGGTGCTGCATGCCCCACAGGCACAAGAGAGAAACAGCCTCAGCGGGCGGCGCTCACCGCAAACTCGGCTGCTTCAGCCGCAGTGCAGCGCAGCGCAGCACAGCACCGCTGCTGGTGCAGCACAAAGTGCGGCACTGGACGGCGTCGCGTTCGCAGCGCAGCACCGCGTCGTGTGTACCATCGGCGGCGATCCCTGATCCTGGCTCAGGCGCAGCCGCGGGCTGGCGCGCTCAAAACAGCACCACGGCCGGGCGTGCATTAGCGGTTTGAGGACGTTTATTTCACGGCCTCGTCGGCGCTCTGGCAGTGCGGGCTAGCAGCGCGGGCCTTGACCTCCTCTGCGCGCGAGAAATTGCAGGCCAGCGCTACTGCACCTGCTCCTGACCCTCGTCGGCCGGAGTGCTCAGACCAGGCTTCCCGGCATCCTTCTCACTCCAGCGCGCTCTCAGAATCAACATGTCGCTGTCGCATGCCCCAGATAGGGCCCGGAAGTATAAGGCAGAGCCGGCGCCTGTAGCGTCGCAGAAGATGGTGAGTCGACTCTGCTTCCCTGCCCTCCTCTCCTCGCATACCCTCGCTTCGCCGCACCCTGCGATCGGCCCTTCTGCACTGGCACCCTCGACCGACCGTTGAAGTTTGACCTTTCACGCGCCCACAGCCGTGATCCGTCGCTGTCACCGCTTCTGTTGGCTTCATCCTCGTTCCTTTTGCAGCCTGCAGCAGCCTCTGCACGCCGCACCCACACGCTTGCACCCCCAGCCCGCGACCCAGCGCGCGCGCCTTCAGCCTACATGGTATGCTCTGCCCTGTCCCTCCCATCCCTCCCCCGCCAAGCGGCCCTGGCCTGGTACAGACGCTGGCCGCTGCCCGTCTGTCGCAGGGCTGCGACCCAAGCTCGAGTTCCCAGACCACCACCCCCTGTCGGGCCCTGTCGCACCTCTGCTGGACGCCTGGTCGCGCTGCTTTGTCTCCGCCGCGTCTTGTCACTCACGGCGCCGCAGCGGCATCCTTGCCAGCAGCTTGACCTCCGCTCCCACCGCTGGTCTGCCTTCTGAGTTGTCAACGTCGCGGCGAGCGTTGCTAGCCTGCCCTACCCTTCTATAACTAAACCCTACCGTCCTTTCTCTTTCCAGACCCTGCTCCTCGCCTAGAGAACATCGCCGCCTTGCACATCCATCGGCGCGCATCACTGTCTGCCCTGTCCTGCCCCGCATCCCGGCCTCTGAGCTTGAGCTTCATCCGTCTTATACCTTACCTTGCTACCACCCCTCGTCTTGTTGTTTGTTTGTTTGTTCCTGCACCGCCGCCTGCCGAGTCTGCCTGCTGCAACATCATTTGTTTGCTGACCGCATTCGCCTAACAGCATCACCCCCACCCTGCCCAGGGCCTGCCGCCGCCAAACCACCACCCTCACCATCCGCAGCACCCCCGCCCTGGCCAAGTCCAGCAGCACCACCACCAGCCGCACCCCAGCTCTCCTCATCAACCACCACCAAACCAGAGCCCGGCGCAAGGTCACTACCCTTCACCTCACCCATCCCACTCCCAAGGACCACCGCCGCACCAATCGCCTTACGTGCAGCAAATCCAGGGCCCACCGCCGCCGCCGCAGCAGCACCAACAGCAGCAGCATCAACAGCAGTCGCAACAGCAACAGCAGCAGCAGCAGCACCCGGAGCAGCACCAAGTCCCTTACTACCAGGCGCATCCTAGTCCTTACAGCACCAACAGCGCGCCGAGCAACTACTCAGCTTCAGGTACGTGTTGTGAAATTCAAGTCGTTATCAGACGCGTCGCAAACAACGCGTGCAAACGCGTCTCTGCTTTCCTTTTTCCTCTAGCGACCAAATTGAACCTCGCTGATATCAAACAGAGACACCTGAGCTCATGGCCGCCGCAACCATGAACCGGACGGGGTTCCCTCCAATCTCTTATCACACGCCTCAGTCTAACTCTCCGGCGTCTGTTCAGTCGCCACAGCATGACCAGCATGGGAGGCCAATCTACGGCCAGCCGCCCAGCCAGATGCCTCAGTCAATGTACTACACACCATATGCTTCTGCACCGGTGCCCCAGCAATCCCCTTACAGCCAGCACCCATCGTCCACTCCACAGCAGCCGATGGCATCAAATCCTCTATTGATGTCTCATCAGCAAGGCCAACACATGCAGCATCCCCATCAGCCTCACCCACGCACTCCGGGTATGACTGGGAGCCCCAAGTCCCAGATGTCACAGACGCCCC
>Ga0115854_10115_pt1 | contig 16509 bp, 9 predicted proteins | sample InSIn2SAF170_FD_83868 | JGI IMG/M metagenome (GOLD analysis project Ga0115854, IMG submission 83868)
CAGTTTTCTGCAATTCAAAATCCCATATAATACCTTAAAAAATAATAAATATATAAACTAGCATTTTCACCAGATGTTCCAAAGGAAACGACGTAAGTCAGGAGTGCATATGGAAATCCAACTAATGTACCTCAGAATGATGACTAAATAGACTTAACACTAACTATATTACAACATATTGTCACAATGTAACCTATGTCCTCATTGATGCATCATACGTTTACATAAAATTAAGATAATAGTGCTCTTGTTGTTGGTGAGTACATGATTTATTTTCTAATTTGAAGCACATAATAGAAGATAACATAAATAACAATCTTTCTCATAATAGGATTATGCCTTCTACACAAAAAAAATGCTTAATATTGACCAATCGTTAAGCTAACATTTTAGGAATGATTTACAAGAGACAATAAAAAACTATACAATCATTTATCATTTCATTTTATGCTTCTATAAATCCCAGAAAAGGTGTTGAAATTATGTGTTTATCATGAATGATGATGAAAAGAGTTGTAATATAAGCAGAGAGTTAAAGGTCAGTTTTAAAAGATATGTTATGGAAAACTACCTGGCCCATGTCTAATATGAATTGGATTTTAATGAAAGGAACAAGGAAGCAGAAGATTGTAACACTTTGCATCTTCTGATAGCATGAATCTCATGGATGATTCTCCACACATAGCCACACATTAAGCTGAGTTCATTCTAACACACTAGAAAGAATGAAATCTTTGGTGAAAGTTATTGTATGAATGTTAATAAATTGGTTGAAATTTGAAAAAAATTAAGATAAAGACTAATTAGGGACTTGTCTTTCACCTTTTGCAAATAAATCTCACGTGAAAAATTTTAGGTGCTGCAAGGTAGACACAAATATTTATATTACTATACCCCTAGCCCTCGAAATATTGTGTTCATTTTCTGCAGCTATAGGTTTAATCTATTTGAGTATTTAATGGGATGCTGAGATAAATATATATTATTATACAAACACTACCCGTAAATTATGTTTCTATTTGACAACAAAGTTTCAGATTTTAGATGTCACAAATACACAATTTTCATTGTCTCAAACATGCAAATAAAATTCAACCTCCACATCTTCAATCTCAAGGAAGGTTTCAATCTCTACTAGTATTCTCAACCCTTACAGGTAAGTTCTAGCCTCTTATCTATATTAATTCATAAGAAACTTCATGAGAAGAAAAATAGACTAAGAATCTTCATACTTGATCTTTTCAATTTCGTAAACAAATTCTTGGAAACTTGAAAGTTTTGATTGAATATGATTTTGAACATGGGATAATTGGTCTTGATACCTATTCTCCAAGTTAGTTCTCAGCTGATGATAAAAATATAGTAGCAATAAAAACCCTTTTATTGTCCTTTTATTATCCTACAAACCCATGATTTTGGTTTACTTGTTTGCATATTGATTAAACTTGACTTTTTATTGTGAGAGAATACATTCCATAGATCAAGCTAGGTTTCATCAGATGATAAAAATAAAATGATGATAATAGTCCAACATTATTTTGCCAATATTCTACAACTCCATGATTTTTCTTCTTTTGTTTGCAAATTGTTGGTGTTAATCCATCTTGTAGCACTTAGTTTCTTCCTCGTATGGTGGATTCACCATCCCAATAATGATTTGGTGTGGCTATGGGGATTGTGAGTGGTATGTGAGATTTCATTTGCTTTATCATGGGTTTTGGAACATTTTCCCAAGTTCTGTCTTGTAAATAAAATCATTAATTTGAATGTTCTCAAGGAGATATTTGAATGTCCAAGCCCTCAAAACCCAAGGGGGAGATCTAATATTCCAGAAATTGATGTGTTTGTCTCTATTGTTGATCTAGACAAGGAGCCTCCTCTTGTTACCGCCAAGATTATTCTTTCTATTCTTGTAGCTAAGTATCTTGTGAGAAGCTCCCTTCCTACTTATCTAATTGATCGAGGGGATCCACAAAGTGCTAAAAAAAGAAAGTGTTCCAATGATTTGTAAATTGTTGTGGATATTCCACTAGACATTTCGTCACAATAGATCTAATAATATTATATTAAAACTATGAAAAATCTACACTATTGCAGTTTATTAAACTTTAACATCTGTGGATTTAACTGTAATTAGTGCATGCATGTGAATGAAAATTATACAAAAATGTAGATAACAACAAATAAGCATTCACACACACACACACACACAAAAGAATCAAGACATGGTCTGTGGGAAACCCTTTCAGGAGATAACCTAGCTGGAAGGCCAGGTCACTTTGCTATCTTTATTTGTCAGGAAATATGATTGCAGGTACAAAGGAGTAATAGTTGTGGCCTTTGGGATAATACAGTGCTCAAATCATATTTGTATGCTCTACCTCCTATCTCTCTTGGCTATCTTTTCTCAATTATGGAACAAAATTATCTCGAACGAATGGAGTACTTCTTCCTCCTAGTGGTATGGTTATAACATAGCTTGATAGCCTACTAGTGGTTACATTTGACTACATCACCTCTTAACTAGAGTTACAAAATAGAATATTCGAGAACCTTTTATATCAAAAACATGTGGCTAGCCCCTTTTCCATGAATAATGGGGGCTGACATGGCAACCTCTAGAACTATAAATGTGAAAGTAGGAAGGTCAACTTATGAGTGGCATAAATTTTGCATACAAACTCTGATTAATGTGCTTCTTACATCGTTGGAAAGGTTTTTGTGTGTAGAATAGCATGAAAATTTGTTGCATAAAATTGGAAAATTTTTGTGCCCAAAAAATGTCGTTTGATGCCTCAAAATTCTCCTAGAAGGTTTTAGACCTCGTTTCGCCAAACTGGGTCCTATCAGTAAAGAACATCTTGTGAGTTGATTCTTCCACTTTTCCACTCCAAATGCATTAAGATAGATGAAAAACAATATAATAATATAATTTGAATCATCAAAAGTTCTCAAATCTAGTGTGAAAACATATATCTCAACATCCTAAATCCAATGCAACTTGAATCTCTCAAAATCGATTTTGTATGCTCTAAATATTGTGCTCTGGTCATTTTCCTACACAACTAAAAATTTAGCAGGTTGAAGTACAAGACTGCTAACTAGGCAGTCCATATGATGACTCAGTAGGTTGACTGTGCACCCTTGGGTCAATGACAGGCTGACAAGTGGCAGTCTCCAAATTTAAAAAATGGTTGAATTTTCATTGGTTGGTGGTTTTATTAGGTTGTCTAATGGATGGGTGCCAAGTGGCCCAATCTTGGGATGCCGTGCGACACCGCAGTGGTGAATAAAATTTTGTTAAGGCTAGAATAGCCTCAACTGAGTTCAAACTGGTGACCTCATGGAAAAAAGTGAAACACTCTACCATTGTGCTACTGGTGGTTCTTGTTAACCATAGTGGAAAAATTCTATTTGAATGTTCCAAAATTCCAGTTTAGGGTTTGGGGCTGGGGCTAAACCCTTGCCCCCCATACACTAGATGCCCACAAAATTGTAGGTGGAGAAACCGAGGGATGAGGGATTAATACTAACCGAAGGTCACACCACATGTCACATTACTAGAGGGAGTGTATGTTGTAGGTGATGTCACATTGGGAGCTAGGTCAGATCCTGGTTCCAAGCCCCATGAATCACCACAGAATTGGCAACAGAGCAACCAATGTTAATGTAGAGGGGCCTTGGGTATGGCCTGGGCACAGGGCCTATGGAGAGCTACAAAACCATAGGCGAGCAAGAAAGGTGACACATGATGGGTGTGTAAAATTGGGGGCCAACCTCATGTCATAGGGAGCCAATGTAACCATGGCCCATCGATTAAGGCCTAAGATGGCAGGGCAAGTGGTGACAATATTTTTCCGCCCAAGGGTCTTTGGGCGTTTAAATAGGTGACATTTTACAACCGAATCAATGAGAATCCTATCGATGCTACACGAAATTGGTGATCGACAACCTCCTGAATTTCAGAATTGGTAGAACAGTTAGACGAAGGAGCCATTTTGTAGAGGATTTAGCAGCAAAACTTATGTAAAGCATAAATTTCTTAGCTTTTGGCCAATTTGAACCCAACAAGAGCCCAACTTGGGGATTTTGGGGGTTCTAAAGCCATTGAGGACATTATTTTTACATTCTAAGCATTGTAGATCCATGAAATCATAAATTTGATTACTTAATGAAAGAGGCCCAACATTCGAAGCTAGACTAGGATATGTAGCCCAGGAGGGTTGAACTCCTTTATAATTTTCTTGTCTTGTGTTGTTGTGTATGGTATATTTGTCTATGTTCTTATGCTACAATTTGAGTTCATAAACCATAAATTTATGTACTTTTGCAAATTGATCCATTTCCTAAAAGACATAAAAATTTACATGCAAATTTTCCATAAACCTTGAAGTTTGTAATACATGTCAGTTTAGTATCAAAAATTAGTGTTATTTTGAAGGTTTGATTTTGTTTTCAAGTGTTTTTTGATGCTTACAAGGTTGAAGTTTGAAAGAGGAGAAGGAGTGCTTATAGAGCCAAATCCTCAAGTGAGCTCAAGGAAGCCACACATACCTCAAGCTTCACTAGTCATGGCACATGAAGAAGGTCATGAGGGGATGTCTGAGGATGAGAGAACTTTTAGAAAAATGTTCTTTGAAATGTATGAAATGGTGAAAGTTATATTTGAAGAAATAAACACTGGGTTGCAAGGGGTGAGCTCAAATCCTCCAAAAGGTAATGAGGGAAATGGAGACAAACCAACACCTTCAACTACACCTTTTTCTTCACCTCCATCTTCATCCTCATATTCTTCTACTTCAACCCCTTCAAATAATCCTCCAAGAACTCCAAAGGGACATGGTAAAACTCCTTTGTTAAAGTATGATGTCAAATTTGAATTTCCTATGTATAATAGGAAATTAAATGCTCAGAAATTGGATAATTGGGTTCGTCAACTTGAAGTCTATTGCAAGATTCAAAAAATTGATGATGATTCCACGAAAATTCATCTTGCTTCTCTAATGTTGGAAGGCACAACTCTCATTTGGTGGGAGGCCAAAACTGAAGAGGTTCTTAAGAAAAGTGGTAAGATTATTTCCTCTTGGAATGATTCTGTAGCTACATTAAGAAGACAATTTTATCAATTAGCATACATGCAGAAAATAATAATGGACTGACAAAATTTTAGACAAGAAAAAGGTATGAGTGTTCAAAGTTATACCCAAGTGTTTAGAAGAAGAACTCTCATTTTGGGTGTATATTTATCCTCTTAAGACACACTCCTTAAATAGATCGGTGGTTTACATAGTTACTTCAGGCATACAATTCTTATGCTTAACCATTCAAATCTAGATGAAGAATGTGTATAGGCTACACATTTAGAAGTCAGAGGGAAGAATGTTTTTGAAGAGATTAGTGAGAAGCCATTTAAGTCTAGAGACAAACGTGTTAGGATATTCCAACACATAGGATATAGTTAAGTACAACTTGGTCTAGTATAGAGTTAGATATAGAGTTAGGTAAAGTGTGTTTCTTTACCTTGTACATTATGTAACTTACAATCCTACGGTCACGATATGTAGTGATCCGACGGTTCACTCTCTTCTCGGTATTACTGACACTTGATCCGTGGCTTGACACCCGATTGGTCCATGATTTCTATTTAAAGCGCATGGAGGGTCAGTGTTAGGGTAATCGTCTATGAGAGAAGCTTATGTGAATTTTTCATTCTTTATTAATAAATTGCCTGAAGTGGATGTGTTGGCTCAGGCCGTGGACTGTTTCCCTCTCTGAGGGTTTTAACCACGTACAAAATACTGGTGTATTGATCTGTGATCTAGTTGTGAGCGGTGTCCTTTTGGTGTTCTGTCTGAGGAACTTACCCTGTAAATTCCTACATGGTATCAGAGCTATTTGAGGGCCGCGTCCGTTGGTGATCCAAATCTGAAGCCGGTTGAGCTGCATGCGACTGTTGTTTCCTAGATCTACTGTTTTTGACTGTTTTCGGGCCGAGAGGACTACTCCATTGTGTTGGGAGTATCTGTTCCAGTGAGGAACCCCTTTTGTTTCACGCGAAAAGGTTTCCGGTAGCCCTATCTGCGTCATTTTTAAGATCTAGAGGTATATAGTGTTTATTTGCAGTTTACATTAAGTTTCTCTCTGTTTATTTCGGTTTCTGTTTATTTAGCTTTTTTTATTACCGGATCTATACCTTTCATTTCTGTGTATTCTCTTTGCCCTGCGACTCTGTGCGATCTGGGCAAATCAGAAACAGAAAGGAAGTTTTTTTTCTCATGCGTATGCTCTTTTCCTTGCACCTTAGTGTGATCTTGGAAAATCAGAAACATTGAGGAAAATATTTAGTTTCCGGCTAAAGCTAACTTCGAGCCATAAGGTTTGTTTTCTTTGTATGTCCGTGTTGGTTGTGTTTTTTGTTTTGTAGATAAAAAGAGCCTTTTCAAAGCAAGCACGCATCCCAAGGCACCCCCCCTCTCTCTCTCTCTCTCTCTCTCTCTCTCTCTCAAATTTTTTTGTATAGCTCAATTGGTTCAAAGATATCTTAAGAGAGTAGAGGTCTTGGGTTCAAATCTCCATTTTTTGGGCGGATTTTTCATTTCCGCACATTCCCGCACTTTGCTGGCAACTTCAACAATTGTTTTTTTTAAAAAGACATAACTTCTTCATCCGGAAGCCTTTTTTAGAGCCGTTTTTTTTAAACTAGCCTGATTTTTCGAGATCTATCCATTGGAACACTTACTTTCAGCATCTTCAGCTTCAGTTTCTGTTGAAATGGAAAGTTAATACCAAGTTACCCTTGACAGCACTAACTACTTCCAATGGTTGTCCTACATTGAGGATTTACTTAGAAGTAAAGGTCTCTACCGAATAGCCACAGGCCAAGAGAAGAAACCAAAGGATGAAGATAAGGTTGCAAAATGGGAAAATAGACAAGATCAAGCACGTGGTTTGATAGGGATGTTTATTTCTCCTGATCTTAGATTCCATATTGCAGAACTTGATACTCCTAATGAAGCATTGGAACACATCACTAAAGTTTTTGGGATTAAAAATGAAATTAGAGCCCATCAACTTGAAAATGAGTTGCTCACATTGGATCCTAATAATTTTTCTTGTATTGAAGATTTCTTGTCTAAGTTCAAGACTCTTAGATATCTCTTGGAAGGTGTTAAGGTTAAGAAAGAAGATGGTAGCCTTATTTATTCCATCCTTACTAAGTTGGGACCAGCCTACTCTGTATTTGTTTCCACCTTCCATTCTACAAGGGAAGCCTTCATTTGTCAACAAAAAGAGTACAAGCCTCCTTCCTTTGACTCTTTTTGTGATTCTTTAATAAGAGAACAAGAAAAACTCGTACACCTTGGTCTTCTTAATCTTGGAAACTCTTCCAAGAAAGCGTTAGCCGCCCAGCAGCAACCAAATTCAAAGAATCCTAAGAAGACATATCCTAAAAAGAATGGTCCTAAACCAAACAAGGGTCCTAAGCAAACTCAGCCTCAAAATGAAAGATCATTTCAGCAAAATGATAAGACCAATAAAAACAAATGGAAGAAGACTGATCGACATTGCCACTTTTGTAATCGAGATGGCCACTTAGAATCTAAATGCTTTAAGAAGATGGAAGCCTTGGAAGCAGCAATGAAGAAGCATAACATCCATTTGGACCATTCTTCAACTTCAACTTCATCTTCAGGAATGGCACTTTCTGCATGTGGTTGTCAATCATCTTGGTCTGGTTATGCATTAAATGCATCTTCTTCCTCTTCTCATTCTCATGAGTGGCTCATTGATTCTGGAGCTTCTTATCACATGGCCAAAAACGAAGCCATGTTTTCTTCTTTAGATGATTGTAACACCAAGAATATATATGTTGGTGATGATAGATCTCTTAATGTTGTAGGGTCTGGAACTGTTCATCTAGACAATGGTCAGTTTAATGATGTATTATGTGTTCCAACTTTATCCTGCAACCTTCTATCTGTATATCAGATAACTCATTCAGGTGAAGGTAAAATTGTTGAATTTTCACCTCATGATGTTGTAATCAAGGACCTAAGAGATCCTAAACAGATTTTGGCTACCGGCATTGCTGATGACTCCACAAGGTTGTATAAGTTTCACAACTTTGGGCCATCAAATCTTCCCTCAGTATTTGTTGCTCATAATGATGAAGTGAGCAAACTTTGGCATGAGCGATTTGGTCACTTAAACTATCGCTCCCTTCAGCATCTTTGTAAAGAAAATATGGTGACATGTCTTCCTATGGTATCTTACAGAGATGGTGTTTGTTCCGGATGTGTACTCGGAAAACATCATCGGGACAGTTTTGAAAAACGTGCCTCTTGGCACGCCTCAGCCCCTTTACAGCTTGTGCACAGTGATTTATGTGGTCCACTTCCTGTTGTTTCATTCTCTGGCTGAAAATATTTCTTAACTTTCATTGATGACTTCTCCAGACGCACTTGGGTATACTTCTTAAAACTCAAGAGTGAAGTATTTAACACTTTTTTGGCCTTTAAAGCCTTTGTTGAAAAACAATCTAGACATCAAATTCTTAAGTTAAGAACTGATAATGGTGGGGAATATGTTAAAAACACATTCATCAACTTTTGCGCCGAGAATGGAATTCAAATGCAACATACTGTGCCATACACTCCACAACAAAATGGTGTAGCTGAAAGGAAGAATCGCACCTTAAAGGAAATGGCTAATTGTATGCTACAATCTAAAGGACTTGGTCTTAGTTTTTGGGCTGAAGCAATTAACTGTGCAAATTATATAATAAATCGCACTCCTACTAAGGTTCTAAATAATATCACTCCAGAAGAAGCATGGAGTTCAATTAAACCAGATGTAAGTCACTTTCGTGTTTTTGGAAGTGAAGCATGGGCCCATATTCCAGATGAAAAGCATAAAGCTTTAGAACCTAAGAGTGAGAAATGCACTTTTGTTGGATATTCTGAATATGTAAAAGGCTATAGACTTATTCCATTTAAGTCTAAAAATGTTATCATTAGAAGAGATGTAAAATTTTCTGAAAATAAATCGGCCTGCGAGCCTAGTCCGACGGATGTGCCACCTCTTCCTATCTCTTCTACTTTTGAAAACATTTCTTCTTCAGATGATGAAAGTGAGGATGATAATCCTCCCCCACCTTCTCAGGATATTCCTTCATCTCAGCTTCCAAGATGGGTTCGTACTACTCGGGATGAAACCGGTGATCTTGCCGGTGATCCTACAGATCAACGACGTACTCGTTCTCAGTTTGAAAGAGCCTCTTCTTTACTGGCTCAAGCTCCAGTGACTTATGATCCTGACACTTTTGCAGAAGCTTCAGGCCATCCACATTGGGAAGCAGCTATGAATGAAGAATATCATTCATTGTTGGCAAACGATACATGGGATCTTGTTCCTCTACCAAAGGAACGAAAACTTGTTCGATGCAAATGGGTTTACAGAACCAAGTATGGACCAGATGGGAAAGTTGATAAACATAAATCTCGTCTTGTTGCTAAGGGCTTTTCACAGGTTGAAGGCATTGACTACACTGAAACCTTCTCCCCTGTTGCCAAAATGAACTCTATCCGCCTTGTTCTTTCCCTTGCTGCCTCCTTCAAATGGGAAGTCCATCAGATGGATGTTAAATCTGCCTTCTTGCATGGGGACTTGCATGAAGAAATCTATATGGAACAACCCATTGGCTTCATACAAACAGACTCTAGCCTTTTGTTCCGACTTAAGAAATCCCTTTATGGTCTCAAGCAAGCTCCTCGGGCTTGGTATGCCAAAATGGATAGCTTTATTTTAGAATCTGGCTTTTCTAGGTGTCATTCTGACAATACTGTCTACACCAAGAGAGTGGGCAAGTCTCTTATCATCCTTGTTCTTTATGTTGATGATCTTATCCTCACTGGTAGTGATCCCAACCTTATAAACCATGTGAAGTCCAGCCTTAAAAAGAAATTTCAAATGACAGACTTAGGACACTTACACTATTTTCTCGGTCTTCAAGTCTTGCAATCCAAGGAGGGTATTTCCCTTTCCCAGTCTAAGTATGCTTGTGATATTCTTCGTCATTTTCACATGGAAGACTGTAAGCCAGGCCCTTCTCCCTTTCAGTCTGGAGTCAAACTTTCAGTCACTTGTACTTCTCCTGAAGTTGATGCTACCTTATACCGTCAACTTGTAGGAAAACTCCTGTATTTAACCCATACTCGTCCTGATCTTTCCTTTGTTGTTGGCCTTGTTGCTCGGTTTATGCAAAACCCCCGTGAAAGTCATTGGAAAGCAGCTAAAAGGATACTTCGTTATGTTCGAGGTACAATTCAGTTTGGGATTCATTACAGTGCCAGAGCCGCTCCTCTATTGGTTGGTTTCACTGATTCTGATTGGGCTGGTGACCCCGATGATCGGAAGTCTACTGCCGGTTATGTCTTCACTCTTGGTTTAGGACCTATTACATGGGCTTGTAAGAAACAGGGTTCCATTTCTCTTTCATCAGCAAAGGCAGAGTACCGTGGTGCCGTGGAAGCTAGTAAGGAAGCCTTGTGGCTTCGTCAGATCCTATCAGAGTTTGGCTTTGAGCAGCAACATCCTACTACACTTTGGTGTGATAATCAAAGTGCCATTCAGTTATGAAAAGATCCATTCCAGCATCCGCATAGCAAACACATTGAACTACACATTCACTTCATCAGAAAGCTCATTCATGACCATGTTCTTGAAGTGCAATATTGTTCAACAGACGATCAGGTTGCAGACATCTTCACAAAGGCTCTCACAGAGGCGAAGTTCACTAAACTTCGATTTATGGTTGGAGTTCAGGAAGTTGTCACTAAGGGGGGATAGGCTCTAGTGCCTCCTTCCTTCTCCTATTGTTTCATATTTGTAAATCCTTCGATCCTATCCCAATTTGTTCTTAAGGGGGGATGTTAGGATATTCCGACACATAGGATATAGTTAAGTACAACTTGGTCTAGTATAGAGTTAGATATAGAGTTAGGTAAAGTGTGTTTCTTTACCTTGTACATTTTGTAACTTACAATCCGACGGTCACGATATGTAGTGATCCGATGGTTCACTCTCTTCTCGGTATTACCGACACTTGATCCGTGGCTTGACACCCGATTGGTCCATGATTTCTATTTAAAGCGCATGGAGGGTCAGTGTTAGGGTAATCCGTCTATGAGAGAAGCTTATGTAAATTTTTCATTCTTTATTAATAAATTGCCTGAACTGGCCGCGTTGGCTCAGGCCGTGGACTGTTTCCCTCTCTGAGGGTTTTAACCACGTACAAAATACTGGTGTATTGATCTGTGATCTAGTTGTGAGCGGTGTCCTTTTGGTGTTCTGTCTGAGGAACTTACCCTGTAAATTCCTACAAAACGAAAGTGGAAGTTCAGAGCCAAAGATAAAAAGAATGCTTCAATCAAGAAAGAGGGAGAAAAACTCACATCTAAACATTGTTCAAAAGAAGGCCATGGTGACCATTGTTGGAAATTTCATCCTAAGTTGAGACCCAAAATTTTTAACAACAAGGAGAAGGAAAAGAATGATGCAACAACTCAACAAGATCTAGGATCTGATTCCGAAGATGAGACCAAAATCACAGCCATGGGATTGAAAAGTAAATATTATATTGCAAGTACTAGTTCTTATAGAAAGCCCATTGAAACTCAAAATGAAAAAGAAATAATTGAGCTTTTCCATACTAGGGTCATAAAAAACTAGGCCATTTCCAACCAACCTTATTTCATAGGCCATTTTGAAGAAACTAAACCTGGAAACCATAACTGATCCTAAACCTTATCATTTGGGTTGGGTATGTGACAATTATTGCAAGTGACAAGAAAATGCATACTGAAATTCCCCATCACTACAAACTTTATTGATGAGGTAGAACTTGATGTAGTACCACTTGACATATATGGTATTATTTTGGGAAGCCCATACTTATATGATAGAAAAGCCATATTTCATTGCCATGAGAAAAACTATCGTTTTTTTAAAGAAGAGATTGAGTATATTATTAGAGTGCATTGCAAGAAGTTGAATGTGTCTCTTATGAATGTTGGACAAATGAAGAGGCTTGTAAATGCTAGTCATAATTTTGCATTGTTAATGATCAAACATAAATATGTTGAGGAATCTGAAGCTTTCCAAGGATGTTGTGTAAAAATCAAACACGATTTAGTTAGGTTTGTTAAAACATGTGATAATATGTTTCAGGAGTCTGACATGTTGCCTCCTAAAAGAGGAAAACAACATGTACTTCAATTGTAGTAGGATGCATCAGTTTTGAACATTGGTATGAAGAAGATGCTAGTGTTAGAGAATGTAGGGAACAAGAAGTAGATGCAAAAGAAACTTGAGAATGGGGTCATTAGGTCTAGTACATCTCCTTGTGGGTATCCTAATTTTTTGGCTATGAAGAAGGATGGTACATGGCAATGGCGATCACATTGTGTGGATTTTGGAACTTTGAACAAATTCATGGTAAAGAATCATTATCCTCTTCCTCGCATTGATGTTTTGTTAAATCAATTAAAGGATGTTATTTATTTCACTAAGTTGAACTTGCGAAGTGGCTACCATCAAATAATACTTGCTGAAGGTGATACATGGAAAACCACTTTCAAGGCAAATATAGATGCATTGCATCTTTTGACAAGAGTGAAACATGTCTCTTAATGGGGGGGAAAGAATCAGAAATCCTTAAATGCATTCAAAGGTAAAACTAGTACAAAATCAATTTTTGTGTCAGATCTTAATCAACCATTACAAATTTAGTTGGTGAATCAGATGGTAAAAGAACATTTTGTGAAGAATCAAACAAGTACAAGGCTAGACATGATAAGCATCATGTTAACCACAATTTTTGGGTTCAAGATGATGAAAGGCTTTGCATGAGCAAAGAAAATCTTCAAGGTGAAGAGAACTTGAAATTATGAGCCTCCTTTGATCGAAGATCGAGGAGAGAATGTTCAGATTCCTTCAATAGAATATTTATCTCCTTAATATCTTGAAGAATTGTAGTGAGATGTTATCCTTAACACAAAAACAAGAACTTCAAGAAAAGGAATGTGGAGTTCCTTCGTGTGGGGCTAAAAGGAACAAATCGAAGCAAGAAAAAATGGATTGCGATTGGAAGGGCAAGGGAGTTGTATCCTCACCTATATTTTCACTAAAAATAGTCTTTTTGTGGTCCAAAATCTTCTAGTTGGGACGAGTGATACAGGGGATCAGTAAAGTCCTAAAAAATGAAAGTGTTCAAAAGTGCTTGAAACTAGTACAAAAATGTAGATCTCGCTATCCTGAATCCAACGCAACTTGAATCACTCAAAACAAATATCATATGATCCATAAATCACATTCTGATTGCTTTCCTAAAAAACTAATATTTTTGTAGGTTGAAGTATAGGAGTGCTAGCAGGGTAGTCCATATGATGACTCAGTAGGTTGAATGCGCACCTTTGGGCCAATAACAGGTTGACAAGTGACAATATTAGAATTTAGCACAGGGTCAAATTTTGACTGGCTGGTGATTTTATTAGGTGGTCCAATTTATGGGTGCCACATGGCCCAATAATAGAATGCCATGTGGCATCTTGGTGGTGAATAAAATTTTCTTAAGGCCAAACTAGGCTTAACTTGGTTTGAACCAATGACCTCATGGAAAATAGTGCAACACTCTACCATTGCATTGCCGGTGGTTCTTGTTAAACATAGTGGCGAATTTCTATTTAAATGTTTTGAAATTCAAATTTTTGGGTTTGAGTCGGGGCTAAGTCCTCGGCCCCTAGTCACTACATGCCCATAGAATCAGAGGTAGAGAAACCAAGGGCTTGGGGCTTAGCCCCGACCTAATCTCAAACCACATGTCACATGATTGGAGGGAGTGGCATTTCTAGGTGTTATCATCACATGACTGGTAGGGAGATGGGTCAGAGCCTAGCTCCAAGTCCCATGAATCACCACAGGACAAAAAACAGATGAATTGGCACTAATATGGAGGGGCCTTGGGTATGGCCCAACCCCAAGTGCATATGGAGAGCTACAGAACCATGGGCGAGCGGGAAAGGTGTCAAGTGATGGGTACATAAAATTGGGGCCAACCAATAGGAACCAAAGGAACCATGGCTTGGTGGTAAAGGGATAAACTCGAGGAGGTCGGTGATTAGCCCCAACCCCTAGCCTCATGGCCCTATGTGGCCATATTTTTTTGCCCAAGGGTCATTGGGAATTTAAAACAGATAACATTTCTCAAACGAATCAACAGGAATCCTGCAGACACCAGGAAAATTAGCATTGAGTGGCCTCCTGAATTGTGGAATTGGTAGGAAAAGTTAGATGAAGGAGACATTTTGTGAAGAAGTTAGTAGCAAAACTTCTCTGCAGCATAACTTTCTCTGGTTTTGGTGAACTTGAGCCCAACAAGAGGCCAACTTGGGGTTTTGGGGTCTTTTAAGGCCAATGGAGACATTATTTTTACATTATGAGCATTATAAATCCATGATATTACATATTTGAGCACTTAATGAAAGATTCCCAACATTGGAAGGTAGACCAAGAGATGTAGCCCATGAGGGATGAACTCCTTTACCAATTTTTTTGTCTTGTGTTGATGTGCATGGTATATTTGTCTTTGTTTTTATGCTGCAAACTGAGTTTAAAAACCATAAATTTATGTACTTTTGTAAATTGATCCTTTTCCTAAAAGACATAAAACTTTACTTGAAAATTTTCCATAAACCTTCAAGTTTGTAATAAAGATCACAGATGATGGTAGGTCTCTTCTCACATTTTAAGCTGTTACAAAAGCTACAAGTTTTTCTAGAATTTGGGTTCCTTTCTATAGAAAGCATAAAAAAAATCCTTGCAATACCAAGAGTTACTGCAACTTAAAATGTGACTTCACCGAAAACAAAGTGAAACCTAATTTTGTGAAGGAATGTAGGAGGGCTAAGAGAGAGTATGATCAGTTAAAGGTGAGGATAATTTCATAGCCAGATTCTATCAGGAGAAAATGATTTCATAAGACATTTTTTTGCATAATATATAAACAATAAGTTCTAGAAGGTGAGGGAAAGTCTGACCAATATTTCTCCTTCCTTGGGCACCCTTAGTCCATTATGAGAAAGAAACAAGATTCCTTGTGGTTGTCCCCAAATCCTTCACACAATAATTTTGTAAATTTAAATAAATATTATGGGAATCCAAAGATGCCTTCCAAACTTACAAGATCCAGTGAAAGAAATCTTAAGAGAAATGTGTGTTGGCTCCATATTTTCCAGAGGATGATCCCAAGAAGTTTCTTTGCGTACACAAAGAGTTCAAAGATAGTCATGGTCCAGGTGGATATTGATGGTAACCTACCTATTCCACCTAGACCCCCTAGTTAATTTCATTTGTTTCCTTATTCATTTTATCATTTAGTAATTGTAGTATTTTTTGGGTCTTGAACTTTCGAAGCAGTTTTGACCCCCTAAATGATGGTTTTTTTTTCTTTTTGGGTCCACAATAGGTCCATCATAGTAGGAAAGGGTCTATGGCGAAATCTATAGTACTCCAAAAGAGCTTTCCAGTAAGGTGTCATACATGCCAAATGGAGATAATATGACCAAGTTACGACCTCAGGAAGTTTGTTGCCCAACTAACCCCAATAGGGCCCAAAACCTCTTGGTGTTACATCTCCTGGGGTTAGGGTTTTGATTGTTTAGGATTTTCTCATGTTTTCCAATAATAAATAGGCTATTTAGCCTTATTGTAACATAGTTCAAAGGCATGCATCTTCCACATGTCTTCTCAGAAATAAGCTAACATTACTTGAGATATCTTATTCCCATTATGTTTGTAACCATAGTTCAATATTTTTCTATTAATGAAATGAAGTGTTTTTTTACTGCATCTTTGTGTTTATGATTATATTTGTAAGTTGTTTCATTCATTTTTAAGTTCAGATTAGTGGTATCAGACCGATCTACTCTTTCTCTATTTTTCTTTGCATGTCCCCAATGAGGTCAAGGTATAAGTAGTTAGGGCTTGATGTAGTTGAACCATTGCAAGATCAGCCTCAAAAAACCTGACGACCTCCCATGGTAGAAGAAAAAAAAGATGAAGGGGCATGAGATCCTTTCAAAATGTTTCTCAAGGAATCCCTTGAGTGATAGAGGGACAAGATGCTGGATAACCTTTCCCATATCCTTCGACGACTACCCTTAGGCGATGCATCTTCATCCAGCAGCTGCTATGGAGGTCCCACTCGTTTTACAGTACATGTTAACTTCGATATTCTCATATTCAAGGGCTTTATAGATGCAAATGTAATAGATAAATGGTTAAATATATTGGAAGGATATTTCTCAGTTCATGACTTTCCCACACCTTCTAGAACTTATTGTTTATATATTATGCAAAAAAATGTCTTATGAAATCATTTTCTCCTGATAGAATCTGGCTATGAAATTATCCTCACCTTTAACTGATCATACTCTCTCTTAGCCCTCCCAC
>Ga0115854_10118_pt1 | contig 16438 bp, 14 predicted proteins | sample InSIn2SAF170_FD_83868 | JGI IMG/M metagenome (GOLD analysis project Ga0115854, IMG submission 83868)
TATATATATACAGACTTGCTCGTTTGTCCTATCTGTCTATCTAGTATATTGCATGAGATGAGTCGAATGAATTAAAATTGTTGTGGTACAAGAAGGGAAGAGATTGTATATCGTACATCACCCCGTCGGTTGCTTTGTACATTAATACAGTATAGGTGAAGTACTCTTACATTCAGAGCGGAGTAGAACCCCAAGTCTTCTTCGCTGGTACCGTGCATCCTCTGTATTTCTCATATCGCGGACAGATGTCCGCTACTTGGGTCCTGCGCAGTTCATTCAGAATGACCATCCCGTCTCGCGCGCCGCAGTTCTCTCTTCAGCCTCTTCGTATTCTTCGACGTCGGTCGCCGTCCACTATCGGACACACCCCTGTACGCATCGTCGTCGAGCATCGCTGACTTGAACGTCTCTGACCACTCGGCTAGACTATCGATTTCGCCCATTCGTTCGGAATTAGTGTCTGGAACCGGGATGTTTCGTACGGTTTGCTTGCCGGGTTTTTGCGTGTGCTTATTTGATTTTGGGTTGATAGATGGTTTTTGTGACTGTGTTGTTGATATTGTAGGGGTTGTGATGGGTTTGCCCTTGGAGGCTGTGGGTTTGCTGCTAGCTTTCTTCTTCGGTACGAGACTGTCCATGTCGATGAGATCGTCTTCGTCGGCTTCGTCGAGGAGGTTGTCTTCGTTGATGAGGCGTATTAACTCTTCTTGCTCTTTCTCTTCTTCGTCCTTCTGCATCTCCTCGGCCTCGAGGATTCTTTCAGCTTGCATTTGCAGTCGCTCTTTTCGGCTTCTTGCCTTGCCCAATGAGCCTCGGATTTGTCCACCTGCAGCCTCGAATTCTTTTGCTGGCGTGCCTAGCTTTAGATTTCTCACTACTGACGTTTTCGCACCCAGGGCCCATAGATCACCCCAGCGAGCCTTGCGAGCATCATGATAGGCTTGTCGAGAGAAAGATTTTGGAATGGTCCAGCGCCGGATTTCAGCGGTTGGTGTGCAAAGATCAATGGTGACATGGCCTTGACGCTTGAGGGGTGCATTCATGACACGTGGGAGAAGATGAGCTGGTGGTGGAGCAGGGGAGTCGGACCATGTAGGGTCCGAATATTCAAAGCCTTCTTGCATTTGTGATATGGTTTTCCGTTGGGCGCCAGCAATGGATGTCGAGTTTGAAGCTTTGGGTGCGGAAATGTGATCATTCACGTGGTCCCATGTAGAAAATGAACGGCCACGTAGATCGTCACCTTTCATGACTGAGAGATACGAAAAGTCAACGTCGTCGTGATTGCGATCCTTGGCGCCTAAGACTCGTTGAAGGAATGGAGGCCGGATGTAACGCTGTTGGAAGCTGCAAATATCCTTGCGTCCTTTTGAAATGCCGGAAGTCCTGTAAAGCGGACATCTGTCGTGGTTGGTACATGGCGCGACAATCATTCCTGATATCTTTTGACTATTGTCGGTTCCGGTATCTTCTAGTTCTGCACCGCTGGAGTAGTACGTCTTCTGTCCATCTGGAACAGCGATGTGCCGTTCGAGTAGCATCTCTCGCGCAGCTGCTATGGTCTCAAAGCCTCGAGGTATACCCTTTTCGATGAATATCAACACTCCACCGTGATCGCTAAGAAGCGACCAAAGGTTTTGAACGTGTTGTTTGCGTTCCCATTCTTCCTTCAGACCAAATAGTGAATGTGAAGCAATTATTACATCAAATTGTTTTCTTTGCTGTGCTGGTCTGTCGTCTTGGAGAGTTGGCATATCCCGACTGTGGACGTAGTCTGGCAGCCTCGGTACAAAAGTGGTATTATCTAGCATGGCAGCAGCACGGTGACGGAGAGCATCGGATCCTGTCAGAACCACGGCCTTGCTTGCTGGTGCTGAAGGAGGACTCTTATCTGAACTGTGCAGTTGCTCCCAGTGTGCAGAAATGATGTCTCGCCATGCGAGAACGCCAACGCCACCCGAGCCAGCATCTAGAACCCTAGGCCCGCCAGGTTTCGCTAGTAATCGATTCAACCATGAAGAACCAAGACGCTTACGAGTTTCAACGAGAACTGACTGAATAGAGGCATATGTTGGAGGCATGACGGTGGTCATGAACACATTTGCCTCCATCTGTCCCATGATATGTTGACCTGCATCCAGCGGAATGGGCACCTGTTGGCGGGTTCGACCGATCTTGGGTGTCAATGGAGAATCTGGCAAGCCGGGCCCTCCAAAAGTTCTCTCACACATCTCTTTTAACTGCTTGTTGGAGAAGTTACTCATGAGGGTCTCGACTGGTTTAACAAAAGTATCTTGTGGCATGAAGAACGTTCGAGGGGATGTGGTAAATCGACCCAAACTTGTTAGTGGATGCGACTTTTCCTCACTGGCTTCGGGATCATCCTCTTCCTGCTCCAGTTCATCATATTCTTCTTGTTCATAAACATTGCCTTGAACTACTTCCGCTATTGCCTCAACATCAAGGTCACTAGCGCGCACCTCTGCTTTGCCAGAAGAAGCTTGTTCAGCGCTCTGTGTATCCTTCTCAGACTGACGGCCCATGAATCTTTGTATGTCCTGCTCATTCTCTAACCTATAACGTACTTCCTCTCCTTCTGCATTGTATAGCATATTTCTTGAATCTTCATTTTCATTATGTTGTCCCTCATCATGCAGTACTTCTTCGAGGTCAATCTTGGGTAGTGGTTCACCATACAATCGTATGTATATCTTCCTTTCTTCTGGTGAGAGTATTGAATCGGGAAGGTGTTCACCAAACACATTCCTTGCTTCTCTAGCGACATCATCAGGCGATGCGCCCGTAGCTCGTAATTGAGGTATATTGTCGTCTACAATTTCTGCAATGTCACCGCTGCTTCTCGATACACCGCTGTCGTGTAATCGAAGCGCTTGTTCAGCTGAATATTGTTCTTTTAATGCTTCAAGCAGTGGTTTTCCAAGTTTTTGTTCTAATTCCGCGATGGCAGCATCTTGGATGGCCAACATCTCCTCCTCGAGTCGCAGTTCCGCCGAATCAGTAATCGGATCTCCATTCTGACTCTCAGGTTCGGCGTCAGGTCGTCGTAGGTAATTCTGCGACGAAAAGTGCCGTTGATATGTGTCGCTACCCGATGTTCTCAAGCCTGCATGGACTGTACGACTGATCTCGTGGCCGACAATGAAAGTGGTCCGTTTGGTTAGAATTGCTGCCGATCTATTCGCACCAAGAGGCAAGCACCGTAAGCCTCGTCCAGTCGACATGCTAACACGACACCCTCAACACTCACTACAATCACCTCGAAAGACTTTCCGTGGCGACCATACTCGAATAGTGAACGTAAATCTTGGACGAGTCATTTGCGACATATGAAATCTTCGAAACGAGTCATTCAGTATGATGCACGCGACGCGTTATCACTACTCCGTAACCGTGTCTACAAGCAAACTCGGCAAACATGAGTTAATGCTTGGCACGAGCTTCGTACTTTTTCTGCGGAAGACTTGACTGCGGTCGAAATAGCTCTCGTTAAACCATGATCAACCCATCGAAAACATCACAATTTTCTTGTTCAAGTAACGGCCTATGAATGTGGCATACTAACCAAGTATACCATCAACCTTGCAAACATGGTATGTCCGCGCATAAAATTCCCAGCATACTGTGATGAACAGTAACAATCCAACTCCAAGGACAATTTTGTTCTCTGCGGAAAGATCTTACAACGCTCTAGAATTACACTGATTACCCTTCAATACGCTTTTCATGCGAGTATGCAGAAGCGTTTTTCGCTAACTGTTCAAGACATCTAGAATTTTCAACTGTAGTCCATATCGACCGTTCTGATATATGAAAGGTAAGCCTTACACTTCTGCGTCCCACATTTCAATGATGACCACCGACATGCAATGGCATTCCTCAGACCTAATATATAATGTCGAATCTGTCTACTACAAGTTTCAGCCTTGTCTGATTTACATTCCCTTCACTATTTACAAATCATCGCTTTGGAACATTTAGCTAACAGCCGATTTGATAGGTATGACCGAGTCTCCATTTACACTGCAATCGAACAAACCACTCTTATGATGAAGTCTTGAACGAACGGGCGGACAGACTGTGCATGTGACGGAAACAATTTCGCAAAAGCAGGACGTACAAATCCTGTGAGGTTGTTGATGCTGCAATGCTTGTTGAGATTTCGTCACCTGATCAGTTGCAAGCACATTGATTTGATGTCTCTATTGATGAAATATGTTGCTAACATGGCTTACAGGTACATGGGCCCATTCCACGATTCTGATCACTCTGCATCTTCAAATGATGAACCTTATTCACACTGTTTGAGCCAAGTCGCGTACTTGGGCATGAACGTACTTACACTGAAAATTCTGATTTAATGAGGTCAGTTTTCGAAACAACATTGAAGAGGTTCTTATGCTAACGCACCGCAGCCTGAAAAAAACGATGCTTCATCTGCGGATCACACACCTTGAATACAGTCAATGACACGTGCTAACGAGTCTCTGAACAGGTGTTTCAAACTCAAACTCTATGCATTTATTCTTCGAGTAGTTCGGTAAGCACTACAATCCTTCTTCCCCGTCCCCTTCCGTGATGAAAACACTTATTTGCTGTTTTACCGAACAAGTTATGTAGAAAATCATTTTCACCTTGGAGAACTGACACGAATGTGCCACACCCTACCTTTGTTTCTGCCGGTCGAGTGTTCAAAGCTAACATTCTCGAAGCTAGTGAAATTCATCGTCTATACCTGACCTTGGCTTATGGGCGTTTGGTCTTCGATGTAGACTACAAGAGCATCGATGTTGTGATGACGTCTCTATATTGTCTATTGCCCCTGCAAAATCCGGGTGGTTGGATTCTATTGAAGCAGCCGTTATCTTTTTCCGGTATGAGATTACCGAGTAACGGAGTGGACCTCATGAAATTGCGAGGACTTTCTACCATTTGCATGATAGCTGCCATTCTCCATAGCCTGATGATACAATCGATAACAAATGTTGGTTTTATTGCACGTGGACGCTTCCTACTGTGTGTTTTACTGTACCGCAACAGCTGTATTTGAATAGGCATTTGAGGCATTCGGGCTGTCACCCATTACAAGTAACTTAGAATAAATCTCTTGCTTCTAGAATCACCACAAGATCGATACAAAATCCTGATTGGTACACAATCGAGCTGAACTCGAATCCATTCAGCATGTGAGAGCTATAGAATACCGGCCTAGACTCTCAGCAAACGAAAGTCTCGTGTCAAAGGATCCCGAGAAGACATCCATTTCTCCACAACAGCCGCGCGTAAGATGATAGACTCTGCCGTGCCGATTGATGTCTCCGTTGCTGGCGTGGCGTGGTTGCAGGTCCTCTCTGAATGGTTGGTCCGACTTCGTGGTTCTTGACAAATGGGCCGCTTCCCCATGTGCAATCTAGCGAGTCGGGTTGCATTTGGCTTCTACAACTTTATCCATACATCTCAGCGCCAACCCTCACTACGATCGTCGCAATTATGACCTGCATCATATTATTACCTCTTTCAATCCTTAGAGTCACCCTTGAGAATCCTTAAGTTGATATCACGCATTCGTCCTGGAAATCGATCACTCGTTATCACTACCCCTACAAGCAATCAGTCTGAGTAAACACGATCATTACTTCCATACCTACTATCCGACTGCTTCATAACCGAGGCGACCAATCACGCCAGCGCATAATCTCAACTGCCGTACTGGATCCCTGATTAATCATGCCTCTCTGTGGCGTTGGGGGAAAGGCAGTCCAGCGGAAGCTAGTGCTGCTGGGTGATGGTGCTTGCGGTATGGCATACATTGTAGAATCGTTGAGGCACCGCGAACTGATATCATGTTTGAACAGGCAAGACGAGTTTACTCAATGTCTTTACGAGGTCAGTATACATTCATACGATACAGCGGCAGGAGACTAATGCGCCAACAGAGGCTTCTTCCCTACAGTCTACGAACCTACCGTCTTCGAGAATTATGTACATGACATCTTCGTCGATAATATTCAAATGGAATTATCATTATGGGATACTGCAGGACAAGAAGAATTTGACAGATTGAGATCGCTGTCTTACGACGACACACAGGCGATCATGCTATGTTTCAGTGTATGACTATGCAACATCGATCATGTTTAATCACTGACCAGCATAGGTCGACAACCGTGGCTCCCTTGAAAATGTGTCAACGAAGTGGCTCGCTGAAATAAACGAACATTGTCCTGGTGTCAAGATTGTGCTATGTGCACTTAAGTGCGATCTCCGAGAGGAGAATGAAGAGAAGAATGGCGAGACACAGCCGCTGATTGAATACTCCGAAGGCCTTGAGGTTGCAAAACAGATCGGCGCGCTAAGATATCTAGGTATGTTTCACTGGTTTCTCAGTTACCCGGAACACTACTGACGATGCTACAGAATGTTCAGCCATGCGAAATCGAGGCGTCAACGAAGCATTTACAGAGGCTGCACGTGTGGCTCTAGCTGTGAAACCAGCGAAAGTCAAAGACGACAAGAAGTGCATTGTCATGTAGTCAGTGACAAGTGCATTCACCTGGCTTCAAACACTTCGGCCTCCAACAACGTGGTTGCTTTGCGACTCCCTGGCGTTGACGGATGATCGTTCGGAGGTGCGGCCACATCGCAAGGTCAAGCAGTACTAACCAAATAGTTTCCCTAACTCTGGCTTACGGTATTACTGTCGGGACAAGCGCAAATATCCGGGGCCTTCACTCCGCCACGGAGTAACCCACTATCCGAACGATTCTTGTTATTTTGAGCGAGCTTCTTGATTGATATCTGGCCCCCTGGCCAAGATTTATGTTTTGAAAATTGGTAAGCAGGGCTGAAGAGCACATCTCTTCTAGCAGAGCGAGGGTGCACCGGCAGATGCAACACAAGTAACGTGGGCAAACGAGGCGTTTATTTAGCTCTGGCAGATAAAAGTAACATAGATGACTGCCCAAAACGAAAACATGTACTTCAATTTATCCAACAAATCAGACTGACAATCCAGTGAGATAAAGTGCTAACTTACAAGGTATTACTCATACTCAAACCAGAACCCGAACTCGATGCTAGCCTATACCATGCCATCTTACACAACGCATACCAATCGTCCAAACGCGTAAAACATCCATATTACTTTCCTCGGACGTACCACTCCAATCTTCCCTCTCCTTACTTACCGTATTCTCAGCAGAGTCAACCCACACTCCGACACCGAGCACCATCTACAGCACTCAACATCCTCAATCCCCAATTTCAACATCTACATCTACATCTACATCAGGGCTAGGTGTGGCGGGTGAGGCCATTTTCATGTGAGGCTGGAGCTGAAGGGGTTTGAGTGGAACAGCACTCTATGACTGTGATAAGGCAATGTATATGATAGGAACTTCATATTGAGGAACAGCTTGAGCTACGTAGTGTAGTATATGAGATCGGATCTCTGCTGTGTACAAAAGTATCTTGCTAGAAACCGGGAGGTTGTGGGATGGTTGACTGCTGAGGTACAGTATGGTGCTTCATTGTGCTTCTTCTGAGCTTGACTAAATTTAAGTTTAACATGCTCCGTATTCGGTCTCTCAGGAAGTGCTCCGGTGCTATATAGATTGACACCTGCCGTCCGACATTTGGAAGTTCCTTCAGTCTGTCTGTAATGTACAGCTCAGCATTCTGGTTCACGACCAGAAGTGTCATAATCAGCTGATCCGACTTCTGGATATTCACCCGTTTATGCAACTTCGAAAGAAATTTGCCTGCCCCAGGTCTTGTGGTATCTCGTACTAGGCTGTGTTCGCCATACTCCAAACCGTGCACCACAAATTGATACGCAATCGCTTTGTAACAATGATAAGGAATTCCATCGCTGTATTTGTAACTTATCGAACCGGACTCCAAGGCATAGGGACCAGGATTCTGCTCTTCATACTTTGAATGAGTGGAACAGTCTTGTGGACAGTATCCGCCCAGCCTTCCACGCCCCAGGACTGTTCTCGTCGCACTCGTCGTTCTTCCAAGTTAGCGAACTGCCACAGATGGTGGACTGTGTTGAGGTCGCCTATCTGCACAAACCATGCACCAACTCCTTCCATGACTTCACGTCTTGCCTTCAAGCCCTTCCGCCAGTGTGTCTCCCATTCGAGGAGGTTGCCTGGGTGAAGAGTGTAGGATCGCAGCTCAAAGACGCCACCTAGTTCTCGTGGTGGAGTTGTTGGCCAGAAGGAGAATTCTTGCATGACTGATACTTGCTTGTGATTGATGAGGGTCTTGAGCTGCAGATCGAAATCGCGAAATTCGGGGTGATGGGAAATGTTGTGGAGGGATTGGTGATAGCCGTGATAGCGCTGATACTCCCAGATGTGTACTTGTATGTGTTAGCTATAAAGTATACACTCTCTTTCTTGTGAACATACCAAATGTGTCAGAGTCGCCGACTTCTGTTCGCCAACTTCCCACCAGGTGGACCTTGTTGTCTGGGTTTGCAGCTACTTTGGGATACCATCCTCCAACGAGCTTCACGTATTCGTCGACTTTGTCGGGTTTGACGTCATGAAAGACGATAGAGTGTACGTACTTGCCTCGAGCAAGCAATTGGGAGAACGACTGCTCAATCTCTTTGTCCATCTGTCGTCCTTCGGGTGTTCCATAGATGAAGCTAGATAGCTTGCCGCCGCTACGCTTGGTAGTAGTATCGTTGTCGGACTGACGCTGTTCTCCTGCGTTGATGCTTAGTGAGCCAAGTCCCATAGAACTCTGTGCTGCAACATCCTCGCCAAGGGGAGTGGTATAGTTATCTACATGATGGGTATTTTGAGGGGCTTCAGTATCAAGAGAAGTGTCGCGCAACTGACTTTCAGCTTGTTCCTTCTTCCGCTTGGTAGCAGCCAAATCTTCTCTGAATTGTGTTTGCTTGGCCTCAAAGGTCGCAGCAGACTCTAATGTGACGTCCCCGAGGGATGGACATCGGGGAAGGCTGTCTCTGCATAAGGCAGAAGACGTAAAGGCGCGGAGGGTAGAGGTAGGGAAGGACCGTAGCAGCTTGCCTCGCAGCATAGTAGCCATGGCGGTACAAATGAGGTACGTAAAGTGTGGGAGGTGTAAAGGCAATTCGTGCTTCCACTGGTGGTATCTTCCTTCAAAGTAATCTCTGTCAAACCAGACACGCAAACCGCGGATACCCCAGCTCCGTGATATTGTCTTTGTTGTCGTCGGAGGTATGCCGAGAAAACAGATACCCAAGATCGTGTCAGCTTTCTTGTACGCGAAGGACAGCAGCTGTCCAAGTTGAGGGAGTGTGGGAAAATGGCGCTTTCGTTCCGTGGCTCGGTTCCTGCACGACTATGCACGATCACAGTGATTGCGGACAAGTTACAGTGAGGAGGGTTGTAGTTGGTCTGATTGGCGAGATCCCGGAGCTCTGGAGTGCACAGAAGGGTGAAGCTTAGGTTTGACAAAGTCAAGCTCCCGTGTCGACCAATCCTCAGTCGTCATTGCCCCAATTTTCTTGCTTGAGCAGTCCAAGCACCCCGCAACTTGTGATTTGCCAGCAAATCTTAGCGGCAGTGAGGTACCGATTGAAGCATGCATATCATCATCTCTCTGTAGGTTCACATGTGCTCGAAGCCTTGCTCATTTCAGATCGTCTAGGTAAGGCACACGACAGTCATTGAATGAAAGCGTCACCATCAGAGGCCACCGTCGGGAGCGTGTACCATACAACCACGATTCGCCATTGACCCTTATCCGAACCACAGCGGACTTCCCGCATTCGACCAGTGGTACTTATACGACACATGCCATACTGATCAAACATTTTCTTCAAAATTAACCACCCGTTTACGACAAAAATATCGCATTCTGAGCACTAGTATACATGGATTCATCTTACAACATGGCTCAGCAGCCACCACTCAACTACGAGAACTCTCTTTACCCCACAACAAACCACCATACCGGCACCTCGTTACCTCCAGAGGTGGTTCAATGCTTGAAGAATGCCCGCTACCTACATCTTGCAACTATCGCTAAACCCGTATCGGCTTCCGATCCTCCCATCCCTCATGTCTCTTTGATGAACTACACTTTCCTCTCAAACTACAATGACGAAGGACCCGTCATCCTCATGACCACGAACGCACAATCACTAAAGACTCAAAACCTGCGGCATAACCCTAGAGTGAGTTTGTTGGTCCACGACTGGTCATCGCACCGTCCACCTACAGCTGTCATGCCCGAGGCTGGTGCCACTGCGCGAGCCGGCTCTCCGCCTGCAGTTCCAGCACGGTCAAGTTTGGCAAATATGCTCCTCAACCTCAATACGAGTGCCTTGAGCTCAATATCTACCACCATAAGCGGTGAAGCAAGGTTCCTGGAAGCAGGTAGTGAAGAGGAGAAGTGGTGTAAAGAGGCACATTTACAGAACAACACTTTCGAGGGTCAATTAAGCACGGAAGCTGGCTTCTTCGGATCAGGAGGATATGGCGGTGCAGTACAGCAGTCGACCGAGAAGGCATCTGGATATATTGAGGGGAACGACGTCTGGGTTGTGGTTGTACCGATAAAGAAGGGAAGAATATCAGATTTCAAAGGTGGCGTAAGAGATTGGTCGCTGGTGGAAGAGGAAGAGTCAAGCGCAGCATTCACTCTAGCGGTAGCAACGAGCGGGTATGAGACGAGAGGAAGACAAGAGAGCCTAGTGAACGGTATTGTCAACCAGAATTAGCATGATTGAGAAGGACTTAATGGATGTGGTAGCATGTGTCAAAACAATTCATGGCTGCACACTTGGTTGGAGCTATTTTATTCCTCAATTCTCAATTCATTACTCCGTACACTTCACAATATATAAGCTGTTCACCTAAGACATACATACAGGGTCTTCCTAGCACACCTCAACTCAACACCGCTGCCGGTACCTCCTATACTCGGGACACACCCAAAGTAAAGTAGCGGAGAGTCAACAACAACCCATTCCCTCCATATCTGATGCTCCGGACCATTCTCAGCGAAGGCTTACCTCGTCAATGGTACTAAGGTAGTATATTTGTATACGTACCGTAGTCAGGGTCCGCATGTCCATCGTGAGATACGTACGTACTCACGTATACAAATTTCACCATCAACCCTCAATCATAGACAACTTCACAACCACGCATTTTATACAATATAATCACGACACCTCATCGAATGTACGGCCTCCCGACCATCGTTGTACCAACGAATCTCGTGTACGTAAGTTATCATGCTTTACGCCCATTGACGAAAAAAAGCAGGATTCTATTCGTGCTTAGCACTTTTGATGTTTTACTGCGTGATTACGAACTTTATAAATTTGACAATTTTATTCATTCTTCCACCACCACCACCACCACCACCACCATACGTTTTGTTATACTTACGTGCCTACGTACTGTGACTTGGACTTTACATTCCAGTGCTAAACTACAGTGACAAGCATATGAATTACAATCAGCACTGGTACACAACAACTCACGTTCCATGCAGATTCGAGTAGGTCTTGTATACAGGCGGATCTGGGTTGGGTTCGTTGTTGGTGATTGGTGTGCACGAGGGGGTGGGGACGGGGATGTCCAGAGTTGTATGCGGACTTTTCCTGGGGGATGTTGGCGAGGGCATTGGATGTACAGTAGGCATCGTGACGGATTACTTTGTTAGATGTCGGAATTGTTGTGGATTGGAAGAACAAGGAAGGTGTCGCATTTTATGCAGATACCTACTGAGGCGCCTGAGACAGCTCAACTCAACCTTCATTCACGCTCCTTCTTACCATCCTTCCGAACCATGCCACGTCGTTCCATATACGCCACTGACCCTGCTCGCTCTCCGGCGGCGTCTCAACGTTATCGAATCCTACTGCTTCGGATCGCTTTGTATTTCCTCTCTCGATATCATTCCGTTCTTGCCTCGTATCATTTTCTTCTTCAATCCTCAACAATGCATCAATAGCTCCGTCCATCCAGCCGCCAATACCATACCGTGTCATAGCTTTCTTGACTTCTTCTTCCGCATCTGAACTTTCGCTATCATCTCCGCCTCGCCTGTCAAAATCAAGTATTCCAAAGGGATCGCCGTTGTCGTAGTCGTACTCCTCGCCAAACTCTGCCTGAACCTGTGCCGCGATCTCTGCTTGCGTGCGTGCATCCGCCCATTCTGGCTCGATGTGTGAGTACGAGCTTTCCGGTTGTTCTTCTTCTTCTTCACGTATCCCTGTGTTTGTATCTGGTGCGGTAGCGAATGATGCACCCGGTATTACTGTCATAGCTCCCGTCATTGTCATGCTCAGGTTCGGCCGACTCCTTGAGGCGTTACGGCTGGTGTTTCGGCTGCCGACACGACTCCGCGCTGGGGTCGCGCGACCGGAGCGTGGAGTGCGCCCTTCAAGACGCGGATCAGGGTAGAAATGTGCATGGGTGGATGAATCGATAGGAGTGTTGGCGAGAAATGTAGATGAATCGCGCTTCGAGATCCACGATTGCCCTTTGCTTTCTCGTGAGGATTCGGAGAGAGTCAAGCCTGTTTGAACAAGCCAATTCGAGTCTACTACAGGATTGGTGCGAAGTCGGGGGAGATGTTGTTGGGATCTCCTTGATTTGCCCGCCGGCTTATGGTCAAGTGTTTCTGTATCGTCATCGTTGTCTATCTCATCCGAAACATCTTTGAAAGGCACGTTTATGGCCACACTGCTTTTTGCTTTCTTCCGCAGGCGGGTGCGACTGCTTGCGCGTGATCGAGCAGGGGAGTTGGTCAGGATGCCGCCTGGCGAGGGCAGAGCAGCTATGTGGGAGAGTGAGGCAGAACTGTGAAGTTCTGAAGTGGATGGGTCAACATAGGCATCGTAATCCGCTGGGACAATAGGATATTTCGGTGTTAAGGGCACGAGAGAAAGGTGGTGGAGGTTGGGATGAGAACGGCGATGAGGACCCGGAGCAAATGTCATCGAAGGAGAGCGGGATAAGATAGGAGATGCCATTGTCAAAGTGAGTAGTAGTTCTACTGGAATTGCGAAAACACCAGTACAGACACAAGTCTGGAAGGATGAACATTGAAGTTCATTGCTTGCGCACTGGCACCTGTATTATTGTTCGTCGCCGAGGCATGTGATGCGGAGGACGCCAGCTTTCACATGCCACGAAAGCACCCAAATTCTTGCTCTTGAGTCAAGGCCTTTTTTATTAAGAAGAAAGTACAGTAACGTACATTCACTGGCTGAGTAGCTTCATCGATGGCAAACACGTTTCACTATCCTTTACTATGGTATTCCTACGAATCTCAGGCTTCATGATTGTGTCGGCTTGACTTCACCTTTGTTTACCAGAAAAGCTTCCAGTGTCGCTGTGGCCGAGAACAAACGGTTCTGCGCTTCTGGGAAAACCAAAGATCTTGGCCCAAAGAAGACTTCATCACTAACTTCCTCTGGATGTCGAGGCAGACAGTGCATGAACTTCCAGTCGCTCGCTGCGCCACCTCTTTTGGCCATGTCTTCAGTAATCTGATAGCCAGCGAAGGCTTTTAGCCGCTTCTGCTTCTCGTCCTCTTGACCCATCGATATCCATGTATCTGTGACGATCACATTCGCATCCTTAACTGCCTCTTCTGGATCATTCGTGTGCAGCAAGTTGCCCTCCCCAGACTCATTGATAATGTTCTTGATGTGATCTGGGATCTCGTAACCTTTTGGTGTAGCCACAGCCATGTCGATTCCAAGCTTCCGTGTGCCAATGCACATGTCGTAGAGCACGTTGTTTGCGTCGCCAACCCATGCAATCTTGAGACCTCTGAGACCAGCAGCGTTGGTTGACAGAGTTTGTGATAGGCAAGCAAAGTCGGCGATTATCTGCAGAGGATGAAAGGAATCACACAGGCCATTAATGACAGGTACCGAACTGTCCTTCGCTATATCGGCGATATCCTTGTGTGGTCCGACTCTTGCAACTATGCCTGCTGTCATTGACGAGATAACCACTGAGGTATCGTGCAGCGACTCGTTGACACCCAGCTGGATATCATCCTTACCCAGGAACATGGGATGGCCGCCCAATGCAACAACAGCTCCTTCTGTTGATATTCGAGTTCGAGTCGATCGTTTCGAGAATATCAGAGATATAACACTACCGCGGAGGGATGAGGCAAGAAGCCAGGACGAGCGCGAGGCAGACTGAAGCACATTCTTGTGAGCTGTTGCGTTATCTACCAATGTTGCAAGCTCTGTCGGAGTCAGGTCTTTAAGCGAAAGGAAGTGACGAGGTTTAGTGGCCGATGATGTGGTCAACGTTCGAGCTGATATTAGAGGCCGAATAGCTCGACTGAGATTGTGGTTTAGAGGCATCGTGCCTGTGCAACATGTGTGGGTGCTACATGACTCAAGCTTGGGTGAAACATAAACATTTTTATTCAAAGCTGCAACTTTAACGCTTTTTTCGTATCGGGTAGAAAGCTTGCCGCATTGGTCCTCGCAACCTGGTAAATTTATTGGTTGTAACGAAATTAAGCGTGCTTCGTTACCTCATTCAGAGAGGCTTCGGTTTGTGTTACTGATCTGTGCGCTACGTTATCAGTGATCACTTAAGAAGCTTGAGTTGCGATACACCGTGCGGGTGAGATATTGTTGTTTCAGCGAAGTGCTCGGAATCAACATGACCCGTACGTTTGTGTACAGCAATACTACCTACACCGTCCTCGTTCCGTCCAGTTCCCAAAGTTGTTCATTTTTATGCCTTCACTTCCGGAACTCCTTTTACGGCCTTGGCCGCGCCGCTTGTGATCAACGAGGAGTCTTGGTGAACAAGCATGTAGCGTGCCCCTAGAGTGTTGATGAGCCAATCCTGTACTTCCGCATCCTCATACACTCCAGCAACTCCAAAGACTTTGTTGTGTTTTTTACATGCTTCGCTGACTTTGGTCAATGCCTGCCGATATTGGTCACTTCTAAATTGTCCACCAACGCCAAGATCAATGCTCAAGTCGAAGGAACCGATCAAGATTACATCTACTCCATGAACCCCAGCAATTTCATCAGCAGCCTCCACAGCGTCCCTGCTCTCAATCATGGCAAACACAGTCGACGCTGAATTGTTGCAGACATCGACGATTTTGTCAAGTGGTGTGACCTTCATACCAAGGACTGGATGTTGACCTGTCATCGAGCGGCATCCAGTAGGTGGGAACTTCGAGATGCGTACAGCGGCTTCGGCATCAGCTACAACCAGTGGACACTATCGTTAGCCTAAGATCGCCTTGAAACTGTAGGAGAGATGGGGACTTCCCGGAAACCTACCTACTGAATGAACATGAGGGAATATAACACCCATTGCACCCCCATCAAGGACACGCTGAACGAATCCGTTGCCACATTGATGAGGTACACGAACAAAGGGTGTTATACCAGCCAGTAATGCTGTGTTGCACAAGTTGCTGGCGTCACTAAGTGTTAACCAGGAATGTTCGAGGTCGATGAACAAGGAATCAAAACCAGCATTACGCGCAAGCAACACGACCTGTGCATTTGTAGAGAGCTTGATGCCAAACGCTTTGCAGAGTTGATTCGCGCCAGCTACAGATTGGATGCTGTTCGGACAGACGAGCATGGTGACAGGTGTGAATGTCTTAGCAAATCCCGCTCGTTACGACTGACTTGCTCAACACTCGCGAATATCACGGTGGAACAGAGGTTTGGACACTGAAAGATATGTTTAATCATCGCCAGTTGGAGTCAGGCATCACGAACCACGCTAAAACACAACTTCACGAACCCATCACAACCGAGGTTACGAAAGTTCGAAGACAGTAGCATGACTTTGGTCTCGCCGCGTCGCCTGTACCTTGCGGTATCTTCCCAGAACGTAGAATAGCTTGTGTGATTTTGGATGGAGAGCCAAACGGATTCTCCGCGTCTTCGGAAGTAATGCTTTACCCATCGTGGGCTGTTTGTCATCGCAGGACTATCATGTCCTCCATCCAAACATTGTTCGACATACTTGCCAGGTAAATGTATTTGTTCCTGTTGCCGTGTCGCGTGCCTCTGGGCTTAGTAATGATTCATACTTGTGAGGGCCAACTTAACAATAATAAACCCCTTTAACGCAACGACTTTGTAAAATAGGTCCACGTGTTTCACCGTATATCACATGTAGCTGGTCTACGTTATTGACTACTACGTAGTACTATCTATTTTATTCCTCAGTTTGGCGATATCCGCTGCCCCAGTCTTACAACAACCACCAACAACGATACCTTTCCACTGCTGTCTCCGCTTCACTTCCTCCACAACCTCCCAAACACGTTCGTCCCATGCTCCTTCTTCAACCTTATCACCCACCCATGTTTGCGTACTACTATCGTATCTCTGCCCGTTACTCCCGTTCGGTGCGATGACTAACCTTGGCAGCTCAATCTCCAG
>Ga0115854_10119_pt1 | contig 16371 bp, 15 predicted proteins | sample InSIn2SAF170_FD_83868 | JGI IMG/M metagenome (GOLD analysis project Ga0115854, IMG submission 83868)
ATTTGTACAAGATTTGTTTCCCGGCATGAAGCAGATGCTCCAGCCTTTTGTCGTCGATCAGTCCGCGGGATTCATAATGTGTTTGTGTTCCCGCAAGGACTATTTTCAGCAGCAGCTCAGGTGCAGTGACCGGTGCACGTCGCTCTGCCATCAACGTAATCACTGAACGATCGTTTATGGAATAGCAATGCCGTTTGCGCATCATAAACTTTTCGTCAAATTATCCATAATCGCAGTCGGTCGACTTACTACTTTGGGCTGGGCTACATGGTTGACATTCAGAAGTGATTAAGTCGGAGCAAGGGACGAACGGAGGCTTTTGTGTACACGATTTATATGACTTTATATTCTTCCACAACTCTATGTTGCAAATAACTGTAAACTGAGTTCCGTTCGACCTTGCGTTCCAGCTTCCAATGGGTATCCATTCAACTAATGCTAATTAATAGCGACGCGTGTGGCCGGAGCAGGGTTCTAAAAATTTGCCGTAACTCATGATCCAGAACTTTCAAAGGATGGCTGTAAATTCAGACGTATGTACCCTTCTCTTTCGATTCCGATGTGGGCGCTTTGGTTACAAGCGACCTTGTGTCCATCGATCTCTGTTGCATACCTTGACTCGTGTATCAAGCTCATGTTGTGATGAGCTTCAGGTAATCTGCCACGATCAAGGTAATCATACTGCGTTTGAGTTAGCATCAGCTCGTGTAAAGAAATTCGGCACTTACGCATGAGGAGCAATTCTGACATAGTAGGTTCCGAAACCACGATAGAAGCGCATGAGACCTTCATCTTTCACCACTTTTCTCGCGCAGTCCATGAACCCTGCATACGGGTATTTACCATCCGGACCTTTCGATTGTTTTTGCAGACGTGTCTTGATGAAGTCAAAGGGCAGCGAGAAGAACGAAGCAAAGAAACCAGCAATTGCAGATGCACCAAAACGGTTGGTAGACTCTGAAAGCTGAGGAGCGCGCTGCTTGAGCTGAGTTTTCGCCTCAGCGAAGAAGGTGAGTTGTCCGAAGTTGAGTGCCATGGCTCGGATCACTGTTGGTGTAGCACCAGCCCAGAGGGCTCCAATACCTTCCTGTCCGGCAATGCGTTTGAGGGCGTCAAAGACAGATCGGTAGTTGGCTCGCTGATCTTTCGGCTTGAGACCGTCGGACTGCATTCGAATGAGGGCAAGATCTGCTGGATTGCCAACCATGGCCGCAAGACCACCAGCAGTCAAGCCGGCTGCACTGCGTTCAAGAAAGGTCACACTCGTACCGTTCTTCTCTGCCCGGGTCGCGAGCATGGTTTGGAATGTGTCAAAGAAGCCCAATCTTGCAGTCGTGTATACAGCTTGTCTCAGCAGCCCTGCAGATAGACCAGTGTATAGATCAAGCACTTTGCCCTTTGCAATGATGTCTCTCGCGACTGCGATGGGTCCTGGCCCGGCACCGGATCTTGAGCCTTCGCCCGCTAGCTGAATGCGCACTTTCACCATATCTATAGGCTGGATGACCGCAGTTGCAAACATTCCTGCTAGACCGCCATTGACAAACGGGAGGGCTGCTCGGACGACTGGTGTATGGAGGAAGTCTTGTTTCGCCTGCTTCGGGTTGTTGACCGCTTCTGCTGCAGCGGCTTCTACTTTCTGGGCTGCAGACCGAGCGGTCTCAGATACGCGTGTGACGGAACCAGACATGTTCAGTGAAGATTCCCGAGTATATACTCCTCCCAAGAGTGTATGCCGATCTGAGACGCTGTTAGCATTCTGTTCCAGGCTATTGAAGTTGTGGACGAGGAAGTGAACTGGCGGAGAAGCTGAACTTACTCGTCAATGCGGTGAGAGGATCTTGCTTCGAGGAATCCTATGGTTCGTGTCTTGAACTCGAAGCGTTGGTGGACAGTCGTAGGAGTGTTGAGGTTAAGGTGTTGTGCAACAGACGATTGCTGGTTCGCTTCGTGCTATGCTACTGGATGTAATCAACGTTTACTGTCACGTCGGAGCTGTGGATGAATTCGGAGAAAGTACTTGGACACACCGAGAACATCAAGAAGGTGAGGAGAAATGTACTACTGCTTATACCAATCGGCATGGGACAGCATGGGACAGCATTGAAGCAGGCCCAGCCTGTACAGTCCAACACGCGAGGAGAAGTTGCCGGCTAGGAAATCGAAGCTACAGCACTGGTCACGGAAAGCAGGCCTAGCAGAGTCTATTCAAAACAGGTTCATCGTGATTGCTGGCAGTCAAGAGCTCGAGTAGCATGCACGTCGGGTCCAAAATAGGATGGTACGGGAACATCTGCGGGGTATTGTATGCTGGTCCGGTGATCCACAGTGATCAACAACCGCGGTGTCTGATGCCTTTTGGGGGGCTCATTCCAGCCACGGAAGACGAGGCACAAGATTGCACCAAAGCTGTTGCTGTTGATTTGGCTGATGCACAACAAAACTCATGGTATTGATGTGTTCAACCGCGAGCGTGGAACCGAATGCAGCGTATGTGGATTAGGTTCGGTTTGTTGAGTTTGCGCCATACCTCTCAACGACCCCACCTCGAAGACTGACTGCCTGGCGCTGCGTGTTCATAAAGCAAAGCGAAATATGTCAAGAACGGCTCGTCATGTTTGGTTTCCTCTCGATGTCGCCAGCCAGTATTTCATGGCTGAAAAACGATATATACTACAGTAGCTATGCGTGGTCGTAATTGAGATGCTTCGGTGACAAAGTAGAGGTTGGTGGGGCAGAAATGATCGAGCTGACTGTAAGCTTCAATTAGTGCCTGAGCCTACCTCATAGCTGGCGGTTGCGCATCAAAATCTGGGGAAAGCGGGCCCAATGATCACAAGAACACATTCGCTGTGGGAATCTCCAAATTTGCAAGATACCACTACACACTACACTTTAGGCACAGTTTCTTCTTTTTAATTTGATCGTGCACTCTTAGCACTTGAGACTGCCATCGATATTTCTGTGTTGTACAAGCTGCTTGTTCTCTTCTCGCAATCTCAGAACGGCTCCACTATAGCCGTACTTTCCATTATGGATAGCTGAATGGAGTCCAAGCCTTGTGCGCTATATTTCCGCTTTCACCCGGTTGCTGATTCTACCTTCAACACCGCTTCACGTTGAAGGTGTTTTTCCGTCGCCGCTAACCATGTCGGTCCGGTGATAGTACACCCGGCAAGCAGGCCGGCGTGCGGAAAGGCTTTTTCATGCCCAGACAAGGCTCCGGAGGGCGAAGCGGGCTCCGCGGTCCCCCTTCGGAACTTCTCCGAGAATCAGGCTCAATTGCACGTGAAGAATTTGGCCAATAATTACCCACATGTCTCTTTTCACATGCCCACCTTGTCCTTTCTTCTCAGCAAAGATTTCACATTGAACGGCTTCTTGATCTCCTTGATCCGCCGCATGAGATCCTTCATTCGCTTCTCCCGCTGTTCGGGTGTTGCTTGTTCTTGTGCCGGAGTATCCTCGTTTGTCTCAGCTAGTGAGGTAATGCTTGCTGCCTTCCTACCTCCGTTTCGTTGATTGTGTTTCCTGATAGCGCAACAGACTAGTGCCCAACCGGGGAATTTCGTTTTTGTTTCTCCGTGTGTGTCATGGTGCACTAATTCTGTGTCTTGGGTCTCGGGCGACCTCCATGGACAGTACTCGAGATGACTCTCAACAGCGTCTAGATGTTCCACCGTGGGCCTCTCGCCTCTGTAGAGCCATAATCCGAGAGACCTGAAGCAGTTTCTGCACTCGACCACGTCTGCTTCTTTGTATTGCCAGCCACAAACAGCAAGCTTCACTGCATTATCGTCGTGCGCGTCAATGCTGAGTCCTTGCATTCCTATGGTCTGAGGCAGCAACACTTCGCCATAAGGAGGTAGTGTCAGTACTGGCGGTACATCCCCGATTTTCGCTTTTATGCTCTCCGCTTGACTGCGAGTAGAGACAAATACAGTCGATGTATTAAGTAAACCCTCGATCCTTTGTATCGATGCATCGCACCCGCGTTTTCTCCAGGGACAACCTTCGGTATGCGAAGTGGTGATCATGTCTCGATACCTCTTGACGAGGGCGTCGTAAACTTCGACTGTCATGTCAGTCTCGTACTCGCTTTCTTGTCTTTCTGTGATGCTTGCCCCCTCGGCTTGTTCGAGTAGGCCAGCTGCACTTTCCTGGTCATTGTCCGTAGCATGAATCTTGACGTTCAAATCAACGGGAACTCGCTCTGAGCAAGACCCACAAGATACAGTATCGACATCTGCACAAACCCATCCTCTTTTTGCCCACTCAGCTGCATTGATCGAGATCGTGGATGGAACGTGCCATTTCGTAACGTGTCTGAATGTTTCAAGTCGCTCTAGGAAAGCCGCTCGACTCGAGGGTAGGTAGTGATTGATCAACGAATTGTCAGATACAGACCTGATTGGAGCAGAAGCGACTCTGCGCCTCTTCGATGCATCGAGGGCGTCCTTGCCTTGAGCAGGTCGGCGGATCGAGCCAATGTTGACAGATCTGAGTGCGTCGTGAGCGTGGGCATCGGGTTGCCGTGGTTGTTTTACCGAGGTCTCGGTCAGTGACTCTAACAATCGATCAAACTTTCGCTTCTTCGTCTCTATGGCATATGACATGGCAGCTGTTCTGATATATTTTTCGCGAGCTGTTAGGCAGGCTTTGAGTTGTTGCGCGCCAACCACATGTCAAGGCAGTCAGGCCACAATGCAGCAGTCGAGGTTAATATGGCGTCAGCGCGTTCATGCTCCGGTTTTGTTCGTGTGCACGCGACGCGTCAAGAGGTGAGCAAGTGAGTAGGTAACGTGACTGTTTCTAACCAAATTGTGTGTCTGCCGAGTGAGTCGAGTGTCTACGACGGATCCGCTTGCGATGTGTGCAACGGTCCCATCGAAACGAATGGTCGCCGTCAGTCTTGTAGGCTTTGTTCTCCTCCACTTCATCGTCGAGAGTATCATCAGGTCACCCCAGCCTACCACCAACACAACATTCTCGAGGTTGTACATTCCGGTCCAACATTAATGCTCTTTGGTGTCTGGGTATGACTCGACTCTGAGTTCGCTACTTTACTCTGGAGCATAGCAAGCTCTGACCTCTATGCTTTGTTTCCATCAATACCATCAAGAAAAACTGCAACAGAACCGTTAGTCTAACCCATCTCAAATTTCGCCTGCAATCTAGCGAGGCATCTACTTTATCGATCTTCCTGGGGAAATTGCTGACCCGATGCAACTAACATTGCCAACCACGGGGTGAAACATGCAGACTTCTGCTCAGCCTGAGCAGTGTTCGAACTTCGTCCAAATTGCAGCAAAAGAGTCTACAGCCCAGAGATAAGTCTGGGCCACCGAGGCATTTCGGTGCCAATCAAAGATGAATTGTGTTGACATGCTTTCTTCGATAACGTTTGACTTGTCGATACGAATGCCATTGATCCGAAGCAGCAGATGCCCTAGCTGGCAGCGACGCACTTCCCACAACGTTCTCTCTGGAGATCGTAGTGTTGCTATTTCCGCGGCCTGTTATCGGCCAGTATGGAATCTTGATGCAAGTTAAAACTCAGTGAAAGGAGGTGCCATCCCAGGGTCGGATGAGGCAACAGGCGTTGGGTATTGCTGTTTCACCAGCGGCCCAGTTGAGCCAGTGCAGAAATACGTAGGCTACGACGCAGGGAGGACTTTTGAATAGCTGGGATAGCTACTTGCAACACTTACCAATCAAGCACTTCTTTTCTCTCCACTTGGATCGCAACAACGACACTATGAGCACAGCAGTCAAGAATGCATACTATATTGGATGATCACCACATCAGCTGACACAGAGCCTGAAGATGCGCAATTTGCCCACGAACTCAGCCATTCCTACATAATCATGAGACGAATCCATATTGCGCCCTTGGAAAGCTCTTTCAACACATGTCAGACTCGCTTGTATCGAGAGCCTTCGACATCTCGATACATTTACCAACAATGAAAATGTTTCGACTACTTGAAACTCTATAGCAGCATCTGGTTCCCATTAGCTGCCACGCACTTTCTCCATGCCTCCTATGATCAGGAAAGCGATATCTCACAACCACAACACTAAGCATTTACACATTTTCCAAGGCTTGGTTCCTTACACGTCTGAAGTATCAAATAACCATATCTCGATTGACCCCCAGATGGAATCAGTACCAGCATATGCAAATATCCATAGCGTGATTGATTGTACCTACGATGGCTGCTCGGCTCTCTGCTGACACGTTTCTCTCATGATCCAGGTATCAACTGTAGCAGCATACTTCGGACACAACTAGCCAAAACACTCAACAGGCACTGCTCGTGCGCATTCCCCTTCCCAGTCAACACAGCGAGGCAGGTGGCTGGCCCAACCGATAAATCCACAAGTCAGAATGATGTCAACTGAAAGATGAGTCGCTGCCTAAACTATCACTTCACCTGAAGAAACTACTGTGTGTCTAGCAGATTATCCACGTCAATTTCAACAAAAACACAGAAAGAATAGCAACGTGATTGGAATGCGGGGATCGGGGCTCGCGCCTTTTTCCCATCGAGGCTAGCTCTGGTTCTTGATTTCTCATTTTGATTGGGGGACTCAAGCAAGGCTGAGCTGGTGGCTTGTGGGGTCCAATAGGACGATCGTTCGGAGGGTATGCAGTAAGTCGTCGCGATTGGCTAATCACACCGACACAGGTGATCTATACCGAATAGTTGTTTCGAGGGCATGTGGCATTCTACCGTGGAATACTGTGTATCATGCGCGAAAGCTGTGTATATATACGCTTATATAGCTTGAGAAACATGCCAGCATTTGTTCCTTTCTTTCGACTTACTTACTCAATCCTCCATCTCTAGAAAGCAATTTTCAAAATCACTTCCCTGCCCCTCCTTAAGAAATAACCAAACCAAAGACAAACACGAATCAACAATGGTGCTAGGCAGACAAGGTCCCCTAGCAAAACTAATCAACAGCGGCGTCGGTCTGACTCAAGAATACCGCGCCGATCGCAAAACTCGCAAAGAATCTGAAAATGCTCAACTAGCACCTGAAGCCACGGAGTCCTCCTCCTCTTCACATCTGGAGCCACCCCACTCGGACGTAGAGTGGGAATCCGAGGATGACGAAGCCTGGGCTCAAGACCTCGATTCCGCCCAGGCAGAATACATGGTCCAACACCAAAAAACCGAGATCGACAATCCCAATGAGACAGTCGAAGACATCGCAGACAACTTCCTCCGAACCCATGCCCCACCACCATATGGTCAGTCCGGTGGAGGAAACGCGGGCGCCGGACCGCTCGAAAATCCGGTAATCCTCCCCCAACGCCGACCAGGCATGCGAGCCCGCGGCTTCGTCCGCGCATACGCCCCTGCCCTAGCCGCTCGAGGCGTTACGCAAGACGCCTGGCTGGATTTCCTCAACAACTTCGACAAAGCTGTCAGCAAGAACAAACTCTTCCACGTCCTCCAGCTAGCGATCTGGATAGCTGATAAAATCTCCCTCGCTGTTCAAGGTGTCTCACTTATCGTGCGTGCTGTCTCTATGTTCCTGCATCTTACATTCGAGATGTCGCGCCGAGGCTACATACATGCCAAGCAGAATAAATTCCTGGACAAGATTAACGACAGCTACTTCAAGCCACGGGGTTTATATGCTCTGATAATCAAATACAAACCCAAGAAGGAGAAGAACCCTAACAGTTTGTCGTCGTCTACAACCGCACAGCAAGAAAATGAAGACGAGGAGTGGCAACCAATCTCAACAGTCGACATAGAATCCAACACAACCCAAACAATCCTCGACCGCCAAGCCACAGAAGGCAAATTCTGGAAAGGCCTCATGAAAGGCACAGCCGGCAAAACCACCCACGAAGCCGAGCTCCCCGACTTCGCCCCCCTCACATTCCCCTACCTCGACACCCTCAGCGAAGCCGACAAACAATCGTCCATAAAACGGCAGGGCGCGTTTTTAGCAGACTACTACGACCGCCGCGCGCAAGCAACCTTCGCCTCCGAAAACCCCGATTCAAAACTCTCGAACGTCGCGCCCCGCAAAGAGTTTGCGAGTAGTTATTCTGATCCGACGCATCCGCAGAGTCAGGCGGATTTGATTGGGACGCTGTCGGGTGGGAAAGTGACGAGTTTTAGTTCTAAGGTTATGGGGAGACGGAAGGAGAGGAGGGGGAAGTTGGGGATCGGGGGGGAGCAGTTGCCGGGTGAGAGGGTATTGGGGAAGAGGGATGCGAGGAAGAGTAGGAGGCCTATGAAGAAGTTGTTGAGGCAGGATGCGTTGTATTTGCTTGTGGCGGATTTGCCGACGCAGCGGGAGATGGATGCTGTTAGGGAGGCTGTTGAACGGCTTGCTGATGAGCCTTGATGATGATGATGATGATGATGATGATGATGACGGTGGTGGGGTTGGGAGCATGTTGAGAAAAGGCTTGATGTTGACATGGGAAAGGGATGAGGTTAGTGAGTAGATTACACCATCGGGGCATCGTCGTTCTCTGGTCAGGGTAGGTCATCGAATGTCAAATAGTTGTCTATATACTCGCTAATCACATAGCTCTTTTCATCATCGTTGCAGACCACAAATGCTGCATTTTGAATCGTGAATACTACCTTGAAACACGTGAACCAAGATTGGCAACCCGCACGTAAGCACTCCGAGCTCGGATGCTTCCACCCCAATAGATGAGCGCCACTGGTGCAAGAGCAAACATCAATGACACCAGCCCAAGCACAGTGCTAGCCCATTGAAAGCCAAGACGTGTATACATACTCTGACTCGCGAGCGGCAAGAAAGCAGCAACAATATTCTCCCCAAGAACAACCGCAGCCACGGCACTCCCAGCAAAAGCGGTGTAGATGTCGACCAAATAATCCGCCGCAGCGTTGACAATGATCACAGATCCACCCCCCACGAGAACGAGACCTACTGTTGGGGCGAGCCAGGAATCTTTATGATACGATGTCCAGCCGTAGATGAACATGCCTCCTGAGACACCGACGATGCTGCCAATAACACTCATATACAGACGGGCTTCGGGAATTGGCTTACCAGGATTTTCGCGATTGCGTCGAGCCGAAGCAGCATAGAACTTACTGGAGATGTATGCTGCGCTTCCGCCGATGCACGATCCAATGACCACTGCCGCTTGGACGTATCCTGATTGGATGGCTGTCCAATCGTGAATAGCGCCGAAGACTTGTTCGGTGGATTGTGTGAAAACGTAGACTGCTCCTACGGAAAATGCCGACCACAGAGTGAAGACCAAAAGAACAGGTTCGGTGATCAACATGTGAAGAGGCCTTTTTATGCTTGTTGCAAAGCGTCGAGAGAAGGATATGGGGCGGACTGTTCGCTCAACTGATATCTCGTCGGTACTGTTGCCCAAAACTTGTTCTGTAATTGCTGTGTTCCTGCTTTCTTCGTAGAAAAAGTAGTAAATTGGAAACAATGCAGCATGAATAATCATCTGTACCCAGTTTATCCATCGCCAATTCAAAGATTGCAGAACCGCTGCTCCGACAACGGGCCCCATGCCGATACCTGCAAGATACGCAGTTACGTACATGCTCATGGGAATTGTCCGCTCGTGTTCTTCCTTCCACACGTTCCCAATGACACTTGCAGCTGTGTTTGCAAGAACTGTCGCACAGCCTCCAGCAAAGAATCGAAACACCACCAACGTCGCATAGTTTGGTGCCAGTGCTTGCGGAACATTCAGAAGGATGAAGGCGATGTGCGTGGCCAGAAACCCAGTTCTCATACCAAAATCCTCGAGAAGCGGTAGTACCATAAGCGTAAATATCGCTCCTCCTATCGTCCAGCTTGTGACCAGCCAATATGAGTTGGGGAAATTAGCATCGCTGATGTGGAATTCTTCGCCTATGGGATTGTGCGCAACGGTGATGATGGTTGCATTCCAGAGAGTTGTGAAGGTTGCAAGAGTCGAAAGGAGAGTGACTGTCCATTTTCGTCTGAGGCTCCATGTCAGAGGATTAGTGCGGACACGTACAATAGTTTCGTGTAGTGAGTTGGTCAGTGCAATTGGAGGAGTATCGTGGACTTGTCGCTCAGACATGGCGCTGCTTGTCCGTCTCGTCAGCGTTTTAGCAGAGACAAAGTCTCGAGGTTGATCGAGTCCCTTTTCACCATCGAAAGCTTTGTTTGTCACTGCCATTATTACGAAAAGAGGAAGAAAATTTGGAGAGAATTCTAGTAGAGCAGACCCGAGATCTGTGGACTTCTCTTATAATCTATATGTGACGACCTCAAGGTGGGTCTCAGATATCTTCGCATCTTATTGCATAGAAACATACTTTTGTTCCGCTTCTACAGCAGTCACTTTGAATCGCCACTTACCTATCCTGTTGGACTCAACGTGTCAAGACGACTGCAGGATTCAATATGATTTCTCTGAATTCTCGTAAGGTGCGGAATTAGTTGAGATCCACCCTGACGCCCGACGAATCTTGGCATTACAACCTAGTACAATGAGCTATCACCAATTATGAGGTCCCCATGCAAATCACAGACTTGTCGAGAACGAACGTAACACTATTACTATTGAACTATTCATAATATTAGCTTCTTAGTTCTTCCTTTCATGGCCTGTTCGTATCGTAGAGGTATGAGCAAAAGTCCAAAGCCTCGAATCTCGAGTATTGGCGATAACTCAAGTTTATTAATGGTGGGGCAAATCGAGTCCGCGGACACCGCGTCCGCCCTGACCCGGTCTGCGAAACGTCTTCGATGTGATATGTGCAAGCTTACCGGCACTTGAGTAGATCCAATTGTTCTGTACTTATGTATCTGGCCATACAAGAAAACAGAACAACCGAGAAGGACTCCCTTTCTACGTTATTGCCTAAGCTCGCGGTGAGGTTGTTCTTAGAAAATAGGATGTCGGTGGTGCAGCAGCCAGCGGAAATCCCCCAGCTAGGAAGTCGCAATTGCACAGCAGGACCTGCCAAGTAATGCTGACACAATTGACAAGACCTACCGTTCGATCCTCCCTCCTTGGCGCGTCAAGTTCGAATGTCTTCAATCGATACATACCTATCCAACTCTCGAAGGGAACGAACTCTCAAGACAGTCAATTGTGCTGAAGTGTCACCAAGTCTCTCCAGGTAGGTACTTGGCACTAAAAGCGACCATGGCCTTGCTCCTGTTAATGACTCTTGTGTTGATGCTGTTGCCAAAACTGCGTGCAGGTGAGGCAGGTGCTAACCACAACCGGTGCTACCTGCACTGCTTACCATTTACTTGACCAGTGGAGAGTTATGTTTGCAGGCAGTCTCCTCACTTCATATCCAATTTCAAAGCGCTTCCCATGTTCTTGTTGAAACAGTTGTCTTCATTTCCATTTCCTCATACCATTTGACTATCCAGATTTGAGAACTGAAGCTTGACTTTACCTTCAATGGCATGGCAGAACGTGAATGAGCAAGCATCAGACAGGGTATCTGCCAAACTTGTACCTGGCACTACAGCTAGTCGGGCCACTGACGACAGAAACGTATCTGCAAGCAAGTACCGAGTCAACGTCCTGGCTATGACTGAAAGACTGCTAAATGGCAGACCGAAGCGAACCAAGAGATCCAGAAGAGACAATTCACCAGTGTGCAATATTGGCCGGAAACTTCAAAAGCCAAACAGAGTCTCCCCGCTAGAGGCCAGTGGTTCACAGGAAAACTCTCGGTCAACACCTTTGGTCATTCAGCCATGCTCGCCGGGGATGCAGCAACATCGAGTTCCCACGAATCCCTCATTGGAGGCTAATCATAAGAATGATTGGGACAAGATTGTGCGTGACAACCTTGAGTATAAGGTGGGTGGCAGTTTTGAGTCCAGGATGGTGGATGAAATCCTTAACTACAAGACGATGGATGTGATCCTTAACTACAAGGTGGATGACGCAGACTGGACTGGGGCACTGCTTGAACCTACAGTTGTTGATTCTCCTCTGAAGTTGATGCCCGGGTGTCAGAGCACAAGAAGGGAAGATGAATTGGAATCTACAGACTACGGAATATCGACTTTAAGAAAGCCTGGCGAACCCACCACAATCGAACATAACGCTGATGGATACGACAGCTTTGATGATTTCGACGATAGTGTGTTTGATGGAATCTCACTGCCAGCTTTATCCACGGACGAGCACGTAAATCCAAGGAGCCAGGATTTCAGTTTCACCCCACTGCACAGTCTGCCATCAGAGAAGCTTTCGACATACCCAAATGACGCCCCATTTCCACCATTTATGCATCCTTGCCCGGGTGACAGCTTCAATACCATAGTCAATCACGGTGTTCCATTGGGCTCGACTAGTCTAGAACCTATGCTGACAGCTTTTCGAATAGTCGAAGCAGAGCACTTGATATCAGCGTTCAAGTCAGGCCAGTGGCTTCCTAACCAAGAGATGACCTTTGTCCTATTCTGTACAATTAGCGAAGTCAAATGTGCGGACAGCCTAGGGCAAGGACAAGATCTGGTACTCTCTGATGTGTTCTTTACACAGGAGCCACCATATATCAGTGTGTCCTGCCGGATCCCATACAATGCCCAGGATCTGACCAGACGCACTGAGCAAAGATCGACCGAAAAGCCGCTAGTCAAAGCCATCATTGGCGTCTCGAAGACAAGGGGACCAAAGCCTTCACGTCTTGGACCCCAATCAGCATCGGAGAACTCTGTTCGAGAGTCATACTTCAATAGGGAAGTCTTGGACATTCGCTTGACTTCGTAGGACGAAATCAGGAAAGCGAGGGATATGATCGAGCGCGATCAATGGGCGAGAATGCCAAGTCGAGGAGACTTGCTATCGAAAGTGTTCGAGAATGGCTCTCAAAGCCATGCTCAGCCAGATCCTAGGGTGGTGCGCCTTCAAAATCTTCAAGAGGAGAAACAGGTCCTGGACGAGTTAGCACATTTCTTTGATTTTTCGGATGATATGATGACAGATGAAGAGTTTCCCTAGGATTGATGTCGGACGTACTACAATTGAGCGTGAAGAGTTCGGAACGATGTGATAGTGAGATGATATGTGGTGTAATCGAAACAATCTGTCAACATGCGCAGGAAACAGAAGAGCAAGGATCAAGCGTTCTGCACGAAGAAAGTGCTTGCGTGTAAAAGCTGAACCAGGCGGACGCTGTCAGCGAAACATATATATAGTAGAAGGCCCTTTTGTAGCCAGCAAGAAACTTTAACATAAACCGTGAAGTAGTTACTGTATCCTGTGACACCACGTTAGCACCAAATCTAAGCTTTACCACACATATACATACCTCTCAATCAAGTGAACCCCACTCGCCGTCTCAACAATCCCACTCACTTCCCCCGGCTTCAACGCGAACGCCGCATCCTCAAACTCCTTCTGCATTTGCCCTCGTCCAAAAAATCCCAAATCCCCTCTCTTCCTCGCACTAATACAATCACTCTCACTCATCGCCAACTCCCCCAACGTCTTCCCCTCACCATTAATCTGCACCTCATACCCCTTCAACATCTCCACCGCCTCCTCCTTAGAGCGCGTAATATTCGTCTCCTTCCACGACGACGGCCGACGCGAATCCCGATGTTTAACCAGCAGATGCGCGACGCGAATCTTACCGTCTGCACCTCCACCACCGCCTTGACTTGTTGTAGTGGAAGAGGCAGAATTGGAGTGGTGTGTTGCCATGTAGAATTTTAGTTTTTCAGTGTCGGAGGTGGAGGGGGGGTCCCAGCGGGATTCGTGGGTGCGGTGGTTGAAGTAGTAGGGGAGGTTTTTGGAGTTGGAGTGCCTGACTTCCCAGTCTGGAGGGAGACCGGTGTCTGTTGTTGTTGTTGTTTCGTCCGTTTCTTTGGCTTTGGACTGGGTCTGTTAGTGGTGGTTTGGAGGGAGGAGAGGGGGAGGGGATGGCTTTGTGAGTGGTTTTTTGTTGGGATGGGATGGGGGTGGTGTGTTGGTGGGTTTGTGTATGTGTGCTTACCATTGTGATGTGTTTTGATTGAGACTGTTTGGGTGGTGGTGCGTGATTCAATGGATTGTCTCGGCGGTGAGGAACAAGTTTTTATCTAGCGGACTGATTGTACTTTAGATGATAACTGCTGGTGTTTATTGTATGGAGTAGAGTTGGGACAGTGACGGCTGGCTTTAGCGGGGTCCTTGCTGGTTGGAGCCACAAAGAAGGTTGTGGAGTTGTATGCAAGGAACGCTCGATCGCGCTTCAACCTTGACTGCACTTTGTCATCCTGGCCAATTTAAATCACAAAGAATCACTCCAACGCGTTGAGCATCTGCTACGTAAAGACCTACTCATCAGAGTGTATTCAGCACGACCACAACGCCAACTCAATCGCTAACCAGTCACTGCTTACGAACGCAAATCTTTTGCTGAGAGACCGTACGGATTTAGTCTCCGCTGAATTTGCTGCCGAATCTACTTGGTTGGAACAGCTTGCCTAGTCGCCACAATTCTCTGCTATCAATCACTGAGCATACATACACGACTTTGCAATCTTTCGATTCGCTTCAGTGTGCCGTCTACGTCCCCTCGTCAATACAACCGCAATGTCTGCACAATCGCCAGCTCCCAGCGACGAGCCGCAAAGCGCCAACACAGGTGAAATTGCATACAGATTCTGTCAGGAATGGTATTTCATCTACAATGCTGTCCACAACGAATGAGTGCTAACTGGATACGATACAGCTCCAACCTCCTCTATCCTCGAGAAGATCGACAACTCAATAAACTCCTTTACATCTGCAAAGCCTGCCAGTCCATCCAAGAACACGACTCTGCCTGCACATATCGTCAAAACTTATCAGAGGCCGCTCAAGAGTCCATGGGAGAAAAAGCATATGTATCAAATGATCCTACTGTGGGTGTGCCTGGCCCTGCCGCTGGTGTTCCATGTTTCTGTACGATGTGTGGAGAGTGCTTGAGATGCACAGCTTGTGGGGAGCCAGCCAGTGACGAGTCTGATGCGTCGGATCTGGATCTGGCTGATGATCCGCCAGTTTAAATCGGCCATGTCCTCTCCTTGATTGATTTCTGCGAGTTTGCTGCTTGTTTATGCCTGAGTTGAGCTTTGGCTGACTCGTTTTTGGGTCATAGTTGCCGCATGAAGCGAGAACGTGTCCGATGTGTCAGCAAAATGATGTTGTCTATTTCCAGTCGCAGCAGCGAAAGGGTGATATCGGGATGGTGAGTAGTTTTCGTTTCCGACAGATCTGATTTGTGCTGACTTGGCTTACAGAGTTTATACTATGTTTGTACAAATCCTAACTGTAACCATGCCTGGAGTCCGGTGAGAGATCAGAATAAGTGATCGAGGTGTTGGTTCTGGTTCGGCTTTAATGTTCGCATTGTCGATGGGTCGAAGAGGGTGGTTCGAAAAATCGCTTCGTCGCCTTGAGGCATTCTTCGTGGCGTATGGATTTCTGACGAGACCACGATTTTCATAGAAGCTAAGATCATGATGCTCAACTGCTCCTTCCCGAGTCTTATCTTTTACTGTTTTGCTTCTGTTGATCATACATGTAGAGGAGCGAGGGACAAAATCTTCGACCATTTTTTCTCTCGTAATTCAGCGCCGACGACACCTGTTGGGTAATTGTTAGCAATGTCACAAAAGAGTGCTCAGATGAGATCATACCGGTTAATCGAGTACCGATAGGATCTCCAGACTTATTGATCAATACGCAAGCATTGTCATCAAATCTAATGTAGCTTCCATCTTTTCTCTGCTGCTCCTTGTGCGCTCTTACTACGACAGCATGCCGTATGTCTCCTCTTCTGACTTTGTTCGCAATACTTAGGCCAGATCCTCCTGGTCCTTCTTGGCCAAACGATCTCTGCTTTTGGACGACGACGATGATCCGATCACCTAGTGATTGTTAGTCTCAGGCTGCACGGATAGCGTATCTATGATTGCACACCAATGCTCGCTGCTGGGCGTATGCCACGTTTTTTCATGACCTGCACGCATTCAACAATGGCTGCGCCAGAGTTGTCGATGCAGTTCAGCATCGTCTGTTCGTTGTCAGTATTCCGACTCGTGCCTCGCTGAACTGCTCTCACCTTTAATTGAATCATGTTTTCAGACGACCGCACCGGCCTCGCTCTCGGCTAGTTTGATGAATTGACAACAAATCCTGATATTTGAGTGGCTGGATATTGTAGCTCCTGTCGAGTACTGCGCGCGAAACACTGAATTCTGTAACTACAAAGTATCCGAGTCGCAAGCCACATCGTGAAATGATTGGTAGACGGGGCGATCCACACCTTGTTGATGACCCTTGTTCTTCAATGCAACAAGACGCAATGCAGAGAGAGAGTCCGCCGACATGGAATGTCCACTCTCTCTCCTCTTGTT
>Ga0115854_10120_pt1 | contig 16358 bp, 14 predicted proteins | sample InSIn2SAF170_FD_83868 | JGI IMG/M metagenome (GOLD analysis project Ga0115854, IMG submission 83868)
ACACATCACCAAAGCTCTACCAGCAGTTGACAATGCAGAACATCTTCTCAAGATCAAAGAACTGATAGTCACCTACATACAAACCATGTCAACCTACAACTCTCTTGGTCAACATGGAGGCATGCCACCACCTGACCAGCAATATCGACAGCCACAAATGTATTCTGCCCACTTGCCTGGTGATGGACAACCAGATCCCAACCAGGGCTACCCTCAACCAGGCGCCCAGATGTTCGGTGATCAAAGTATGTACAATAACCCGTATGCAGCTCAGAATCAGTTTGGTGTTGGTCAACCAATGTACCCTGGCATGCAGCAGCGACCACAGTCACAAGGCTATGGCGCTAGACCAAGAACGGCTGGAGGAGACGATAGTCAAGAATATGGCCCTGGTTAGTCGCCACACCCGTTTCTTCCTCTGTCATTGTCACAATTCAACCGCCCTCCCTTGTATCGTACCATAGCCCCTCAGCCCATTATCTACAATAGTCTTGAGTCTATTGAAACAGACCATCTACGAACCCCAAGGACTAAGCGTCGATACAAAAAGCGCAACCAAACTACCTCTACCCAAATTCATTCTAGCACGGAAGTATCGCTTGCAAAGCTAACAAAGAACAAGGCCTCAGATAGTCACGTTACCGAGGAGGAGTAACCACAGGAAGTGTTTTCAACAAGGAAGGATGATTTTCATCGTTCTTGCTTTGATGAGATTTCTAGACACGGCCGGAATGCTGTACATGCATGATTGATGACAAACCCAGTAATTAGTACCACGAGCACAGATGCGGCAGATTGGCAGGCTTTAATTCGACTTGAAAGATAAATTCACATATGAACAGACGTTAAGAGGAGCATGACTTCACAGTCGACTTGATGGGTGGAATCTCAATGACAGTACCTGCCAATACTACTGAAATTGTGTACCTGCAATGATTGACGCTATGAAAAACCTTCACTACACTATGATAACTCTTAACTTGGAAACCTGTATTCCATCACTATCGGTTAGTATGCATGAATCTATCCCTGAACCCTGCGGCCATCCCAGCTGCTCTACCTACACTGCCAGCCATGTTGCTCGATCCACCACTAATCCGATTGTTGCCATCAATCCCACCACTCCGTCTTCCCAACGATCCTGCGTTCGGCACTGACGCATCCTTAACAACTTTCTCCAACAACACTGGCCCTTTCAATGGATCCACATTCCTGTACTTCTTGTTTCGCAGACTAATATCATAGAACTCCTCAGGAGAATCCGTCTCCATCAACGCCACCGTCTGGATCAACTCGTCCAAACTCTCCAACAAAATCGGTGCCGTCGGCAACGTCTGCACATACGCCGTCAGCGCATCAACATCGACTCTAAACTGCGCTACCGCACTCGTTGTGATTCTCGTCACAGCGTCTGACATTGGTAGATCGAGGATCGAAGACTTGGTGTGTGAAATCGCGTTAAATAGCATTAGATTCTTTAGGCTGTCAGGCAGCGGGAGGAGCACGGAGGACATGATGTTTGATAGGTATTGGGTTAGGGCGGCGATGTATTCTGATTCGTTGTCTGGTGGGGGTGGGGGCCGGTGGTGTGTGAGCCAGTCGTACTCGGCGGTGTCGATTAGGTCTGTTACTTTTGAGTTTACGAGTTCGAAAATGCGGTTTTCGGCGGTTTTTTTTGTGTAGGGTGAATTGTGTTGTCGCGTTGAGGTGCAGGGTTGTTGGGGTTGGGGCTGTGGGGTTGGAAGGGGGTTGAGGGGAGGATATGGCTGTGTGGAGGGGGGTGAGGTTTGTGCTGGATGTGCTGCTTGATGTGCGGGCTTGGATGAGGAGTTTTTCGAGTTCGTGGCAGGCGGTTTCGAAGTGGTCTAAGTTTACTAGGATTTGGACGACTTGGCCGAGGTATTGGGAGGAGAGGGCTGCGACGAGTCGGTTGCAGACTTTGCTGGTTAGGAGGTCATCTAGGCTGGTTAGGAGTTTTGTGTCGATTATGCCTGGGACTGGGTTTGGGAAAGAGTCGTCGGCGAAGAAGTAGAATTGGTTGAGGAAATTTCGGATGTTGATGCAGCAGAGAGGGTACATTTGGCTGAATGGGAAGACGGTCGGGAAGCGGATTGTTGAGGGGTCTTGGTCGGGTGTGTACCAGCTGACGTTGATGACTTTTTCAAATTCTTCGACGTTCTGGATGGGCATGGGCATGTAGTCATCTGTTGTTACTATTTCGACGAAATCCTCGCTGAATCGGTGGTTGAGGAGATCTGTGTACTTTTCGAAAAGAGCTAGTAGGAGGTTGGACATGAGGTGTGTTGGATAGTTGTAGGTTGACATGGTTTGTATGTAGGTGACTATCAGTTCTTTGATCTTGAGAAGATGTTCTGCATTGTCAACTGCTGGTAGTGCTTTGGTGATGTGTGCTATGGCAGTGTGGTTGAGACTGTCCCAGAGATCCTCCACATCAGAGTGGCTGCGGAGGTCAGGGAGCCTTTTCATAGTGGTGCGTTCCATTATAGCAAAGCCAGCTATGTCTTCGAGGACTGTATGAAGGCCCGGCAGTTCTTCTTCGTTGAGATTGAGGGCGGTGGATGTGTTGAGAAGGAGATCTTTTTGGGTTTTGCGGTTTTTGGCATAGTCAAGGCGGAACTTGTCGGTTTGATTGAGGGTGTGGTGGATATGATGTGCTTCGTAGAGAGGGGTGAAGTCGACTTCCAGGTCTTCAGTGTTGAGTATGTCGAACTCTTCGTGCTCGTCCGCCACAAGTTCGATAGCAGAGTTGAGCTTGAAGTTCGCAAGGTAGGGATCACGTTCTGTGCGTTCTCGGAGGCGGTCTTTGCGCAAGTTGGTATGGTAGAACGAAAGTTCTCCAAGGTACTGGGACATCTCACGGATGCGGAAGAGCCAGGTGTTCAGATCCGTCATAACCGTCTCGGCGATCTTCTTTTGTGTGACAGGAATAGAGCGTTGGATGATCTCGCTAAGCTGGTATTGAGTTACGGCTTGTAAGTGAACGTTCTGCAATTCATCTAGTGCTCGTAATGCGGCATAGTACTTCTTCTGGCTAAGAAGATCCTCGACTTGATTGGTCAATCTGAGCACTTCGAGGCAGTCGTCCAGAGCGTCTTTGGCTTCATTTATATTCTGTCGAACACCTCGAGACTCGACCAATGCTTTCTTTTCGTTGGCGAGTTTCTCAGTACTCTCTGAAATGGCATGACTCAACTCCAAAATCTCATTAGTCAGTGCGACTGTGCCTTCTCGGATGCGTAGTAACTGGTTGACTGAGTTCACGAACTCGGTGTGGTTCGCACTACATTCGCGCTCGATTTCTGTCTCCTTGTCTGCCGCAAACCTTGACAGATCCTGAAGCAAATGAGCTGTTCGGTTTCCGCGGCTAAACTCCCGAATTGATGGGATGATCTGGTCAACATAATCATCGTCGGATGGTGAGACTATTATCTGGCATTCCGATCAGTAATGCATAATCTGTTAGGCCACGCTCGTACCTGCTTGAGGACACTGGAAGTGTTATCTCGCGTATCGCTCTTGTATCGTACCACGGATGGCATATTGTTAGCTATGTTGGATTGGTTGGGCTCAAAGCTTCAAGTTGTTCCCTTGGCTCTAGCTGCCGCTTTAGCCCCTTGCTACTCTGCCATCAATTGAATGCGTCTACAAGGACCAGCACCTTCTGGAACACTCTGTTATGATAGTAGCGAGGGACTGTTACGTTACAAGTGTCAAAGATAACAAGCTGGCGGCGTCGATTGCATGTATGTCTGATGGATGTACTTGTTTTGGTGAATGCCCTCCCATAGAGGTCAATGACGGCCCTGGTCGTTGTTACACTCCGTACTTACGTCGCCGTAGTGAATAAGTTGCTGGCCAAGCCGCTACTGGGATTATTTCGGCGACAGCGATATCAATAGCTGCTTCTTCTTCGTGTACTTGCTCGCAGCTTTGCTCACTTCATGTAACCTTGCTGTGCCATCAGACAGCGACAACGATGCTCTCACTTCCCCAACACGTCCAGAGCCGACTACGACAAGAGTCTTGAAAGCCACAAAAGGTCTTTATCGATCAACGAGCTCGAACTGAATCATGATTGTGCGCAGCATTTTGCACATCTCTTTGAAATATGAATCCAGTTGATATTAATAGCGACTGTGGAGGCAGCAATGAGATTCCCACTCATTAAAAGTACTGTACATCCAACACTTTGAATCACCACCACTCCGAGCTATACCCTTTTGGGTGCCTCACCAAGAGACGTCGAGAGCACACCAGAGACCAAGTGTATATGTGTATGGCTTTGCCAGTCATTGAACCCTAGCTCTGGACGAAGCTTCTCCGGGTTGCAGGACACATGTTCAACCCCTGACAGAAGATGTCTACGACGAATTAACTAGATCATTGAAACCAGTATTGCACCAAAATTGTGCTTGTCCTTGAAGTCCAATGTACGACTGAAGGCTGAAATTACTCCTCTCAACGGCAACACCACGGTCACCATCCCTGTCGCTGCTCTGTCCTCAATGTCAACGCCAAGACTCCCATTCCTTTCTTCCCACAATATTATCGTCTGCAATGAGGTCGTCGGTGCTATGAGGTCGTCGCCTGTCTGTATCTGGTCTAGCACGATCCCAGCCGTCTTTGCTGGAAGAAACTTCCCTGCCAATGGGAGTGCTTTGTCAGATTCCGTGAGCTTCCAAGACCCACCCAGAATTCCGCTCCGCGTTGTGGATGTACTTTCCACCCTTTACGCGACGAAGCTATCCCGCTTTCGTAGATTACTTTCGACCGCTCGCACGCGCCGAATCTCTACAAAGCGTGCGAGCTGTGTTTGCAGCGAGATAAGCTAGTCCCGTCGAAGAGAAACGAGGTGATTGATCGATCCTGCCGTTTTTACAAGACCAGCCCACTTTCCATATATCAATCGAACTTCAACCCACAATTTCCCACAAACTTTCTTTCCCACAACTCACCTCATACTCTACTCTTTCACCTTACCCTTGCCATAGAATCATTCTTTCAGTCGTTACATTATCAATCAGCTTCTTACTACTATTCACCTTCTTGAAACCATCTTCTTGTCAACTTTTGAGCAGCATCCCAGTGAGACTGGTAAGTTTGACACTATTTTCGTATCTTCAAAAGCCCTTGACCTTTTTTCATGGTCAATGGCTTGCTCACTATTGTCTCTGATATGGTTGTTCGTTGCGACGAACACATTGAAATTCGATTGACACCGAAATTTGATTTGGCATTCTTTTTATGAGTCTCAAAGCAATTTTTCGAATCAAATTCATCATTCCACTCCTAGCCTCGTTTATCCCACGTCACGTCCGCTAATCCTTTGCAATTCCAAGCATCGAAATGCCTGGCAAAAACCCGACCATTCAGGTCTCGTCAAGTCCTCCATCTGCAGGCACACGAACCTACGATGGTACACCTTCCACCAACCCAACTATCACGTCTCCAGACTGCGGCAATAGAGACCAACAATCTGGCAGTCCACTGTCCACTTTCCGTTTTGCTGGGTAAGCGATTGTCTACATTTACCCCTTGCCAACGCTGACTGTTTCACAGCTCAACTGCTCATACTGGCCTTGCTGCTCATCGAAGCGACTTGAGTGCTCCCGCACCAATCGACCTGCAAGGACTGTCTCCAACAGCTGAAGAGTTCACTCCTCTGACAAGTACCTTTGCTGGCGCACAAACCAATGCTCGAATTGGTGCAGGAGTTGGCACACGACCAAGCATTCTTGTCACTCCTTTTGTAAGAGGTCTTCTGCAGGATTCCGACCCAGATGATACTCCTTCCCCATCGCCAACTTACTCCGATGATAGTCTGACCTTCGTGTTGCAGGCCGATCCTGGAATCATCGGTCAACCTGCTCGCCCATCCCGCTTGATCCACTCCAACATTGGACCAAAGCGTGTCGAAAGTCAATCACCACTTCCTGTCGTCTACGGCAAGTTCACTGTTGACGAACGATTCTCCCGAGCCTTCGTTGTGTTTGGCCTCAACCCCGCTACAGCTTCTGAGCGGTATGAGTTCATTGCCAAATCCTACCGAGTAAGTCCTCCTTATCCTTGGTTTGGAAACTTCTTTGCTAATCACGTTACAGAACTTCGCCTCTTTGGTCAACATCAACGCTAAAGCCTTGAACCAAGGAGCCTTCGCTATTCAGTTCAGTGATGTCCAAGATGCCAAGCAAGCTCTTGTCTTGACTCTCACCCTTCTCTTCTCAGGAGAGCCAGGTGTTGACTGTGCCAAGCAGACCCCAAAGGACATTGCGTTCGCTGCCAACATTGATCCTGACACTGTTACTGATCATCAAGCCGAGTACCTTGTTCACGTTGTTGACATTGGTGGCCCCAAGTCGCCTTTCAAAGCTGAAGCCTTGCTTGCAGAATGTATCAAGTGTGGTCCTGTCAAAGCTTTCAAGACACACCTCACCGACAGAAGAGCTTTTGTGTCGTATCGTGTCGAATTCAACGATACTCGAAAGGACCCCACTGGTCTCTCTGGCATTCTTTTCTACGTAAGTCTCAATCAGCCGTATCAAGTTTTCTGCTCACTGCCACAGGGTTATCGCATCTGCATTGAGCCGTATGCTCCCGATGTCATCAAAGTCGCTCCTCGTCAACCACCCCTTGATAACCCAGCTCACATGGCTGCGGTCATGGGCTACTACCGACCAACACGTTCAAGTGCCATCTTACCACCAGGTGCTAACCACAATGTTGTCGACATCATGAAGATTGTGCTTGGCCAAGATGTTCGAACTACAGTAAGTCTGCCTACCTATCTCATGCTTCATCTACTGATCGCAACTCAGATCATGTTGCGCAACATCCCCAACCGTGTCGACCAGGAGTCCCTCAAGAAGCTGCTCGACCAGACTTCCAAAGGTGCTTATGACTTCATGTACTTACGAATTGATTTCGCCAACAACTGCAACGTTGGTTATGCTTTTATCAACTTCGTTGATCCATTGTCTATCGTTCCATTCGCCAAAGCTCGTTCCGGTCAGAAATGGAACCTCTTCCACTCCGACAAAGTTGCTGAGATCTCTTATGCCAGTGAGTACTACATCACTAACTTTTCTTCGTCACTGACTGTTCTTCTAGCCATCCAAGGTCGAGATTGTCTCGTACAGAAGTTCCGCAACTCTTCCGTCATGTGCGAGCGACCAGCTTTTCGACCTAAGGTATGCTCTCTGTCACCACTTATCTTCGTGTACCTAACTTTCTTGCAGCTCTACAAGACCGGTCCTGGACCTGATGCTGGCCAGGAGGAACCATTCCCACTACCTGACAACGAGTCTAAGCTGAGACGAAGCTTGGATAATGCCGAAACAGTTGGTTTGTACAAGCCTTATTCCCTCAATGGCTCAACTCCAGCACAAGCAGCAGATACCATCATTCCGGCCCCAAAGAACCAGGCTGCTGGTGGTTCATACACTACACCTGCACCAACACGTGTTGCCTTCAGCATCAAGTCTCTCGTCAACACTAGTGTCAATATCCCCGTTGTCGGCCGTTCTTCCCGAATTGCACAAGACTCTCCCTCCACCAGATTGTCTTCACCAAGTGAGAATTCTCTACCTATGCGTCGTTCTCGTCATATTTTTGGACTCGATTACTAACCTTGTCTCTGCTTTAGGTCTCTATGCTCCTCGTGAAGGTCAAGCCTACCGAGAGCGACAGCGACGCCAGTTGTCTCGATTCGATCGAGGCACTCTAGGCGCTGAGTCCGAGCTTGCCATGTTGTCGTCTCGATTTGGAAGTCTTGGCTTCACAGGATCTGAGTCTGACTCAACTGCTGGTCCTGCCAACTTCCTTCATGGATTTGCTGGCTAAGCTGACCATCCTTCTGGCATCTTGTTCTGGCAACGGTGATCTTGATTGAATGTCTTGCGTGTCAATTGGCCACATTGACACAATCTTGATCGGCTTGAACGACTGGTGCATATCATTTTCACAACTTGTTTTCACAAATTACGGCATCCTTTACGATGATCACGATTATGAGCTACGATGCCAATCAATAACCATCTCAAGCAGAGTTACGCGTGTTATTGATGTTGCCGGACTGTACCAAAAGTGTACCCAACTAATATGGAGAGTTTCCTATCTTACATGCCAAAGAAGAAAAAAAGACTTGCAAATTCGAGTTCTGTTTACAATGGAGTTTACTATGGAGAAATGTGACCATGTGAAATCATGTGTACCACAATGTGGTTGAAAAGGAGTGAAGATAGTTGATTCAATGATAATTTACTCCATCCACACCATCGTTGCTCTATTTCATGCTGTACTGTATTACTATCGTAGTTGATTGCTGGTTTGCCCGATGTGTTCGCATCACGCCCTCAACGCGTTTCAGCTCATGTCCCGTAAAACTTCCTCGCGTGCATGTGAAGGTGTTTGAGACTCACCATCACAATTTTCCATCAGCATAAGTCAAATTCTCCGCCCATGTAAGTGTTTTAAGATCTGCTGTCAAAGTGTTTCAAAGCATGTTCCAAACTCATGACCCATGTAAAGGTTGTCAAACAATCATATCAAAGTGTTTAACCATTAACTTCATGAACGGAAGGTACTCAGTTGAGCCTCACAAGGAAACAACCTCTCTTCTCACCTCAGAATCGTTACAAGACAAATGTTACTATGTGGCCAGGCATCACTATAATCGAGTACAGGAAAGCGTGTCGAGTTTTCACGGTTTCATCAGTGGCAACGGTAATTGTATTGTCTGTTTTCATTCTATCCTGCATGGTAGGCAAACATGATCTTTGCTAGTGTGATTCGTTTTTGCGCGATCGTTGACCAGTCCTTGTTGTGATGCGAGTCCTGGCTAGTATGAGGTTTTTGGGGTGTTGGGATAAAGGAGGTAACGAGCATGGCTAGGTGAATAAGTGGTTGCAGTCATGGATCAATATGATCACTAGGAGGGTGATGCTATGGATGGATATGATACGATAGATTGCGATATAGTATGTGATGGATAGGTAGACATTTATGATCCAAAGATCCAGTCTTGAGGACAGTAGGTGATCAGCTTCGTTGACGATGTACGAAAGTCGTCGCGTGGGCTGGTGAGGGTAACTGTGGATTGCTATGCAAGACTTGCGAGATTCGAACTGTGAATAGGCGGTGATGGAGGAGAACGGTTTGACAGTGAGTGTTGAATCAAGTATTCCTCAGCTATTGGCACTGGTGGTGTTGGAGGGGAGGATTGTGACGCCAGCTTTGTGCAGGGCTGAGATTGGACAGGACGGTTCGGAGCTGGCGATCGAGAGATGGTGTATCTTTCGGAACTTGGGTCGAGGCCGAGGATCGAGCTGCGGCGTGGGCGAGGTCGGGTGAAGAGAGGGGTTTTGTTCTGCGGTTGTGGTAAGTTGTATGATGTGTTTGCGCATGAGGGTGGAGAGGGGGCACGTTCGATCGGCGACTGTGCCGTGGGCACACCATGGTGACAGAGTGAAAATCTTAGATAGAGAGGGTTTGATCATGAGAGAGGGCCATTTGCAGGCCTTGATCTGCCCAGAGGGTGGCGAGTCAGAGAGGCCGAAGGCTTGAAAATCGGTCCTTGGGAGGGTTGGGGCGCCAGGGTATTTTGAAGAGTGCGAAAGAGAAGATGAGGAGGAAACTGAGGAGTGAGAAGGTCGAGAAGGCGGACTGTGAGAGTATTGAGGGGCTCGGTATTGTTGGACTTGGTTAGTTGGTTGTTTGGTGGGTTGGTAGGCCTGCTTTGTGGATGATGGCTTTGGTGGTAAAAAGATCAGTCACATCGGAGCTTGAACGGAAGGTCAGGCAGTGGTAGAATGAAGAATAGACAGGTTACCAGTCTTGATTTAGGTATTCTGTGGCAACAAGTCTATCTGCTGGCTAGATTGGGCTACGACCAGATGTTGAGGTTCATAGCTCGAAGTCCACTGCCTCAGTGTCTCGGACTCCGAAGCGACTGTCAGCTTGCTGGAGGAGCTTACAAACTGCTCCAAGACCTCGTGCTTCTGCTACAGACTGGGTTTGGCAGAAATGACTGAGAGGAGGAAGCAAGTTACAGTAATTGCTGTTTCGATTGTGCGCGAAGCATATTGACGTTTGATTTGATATTGGTTTTTCGCCGCACTCCCGAAATTTATTCCAGTATTCCGGCACGCGCTCAATCATGGCGATGCTGCACAGAGCTCAGTTTACCTACAGGACGTGAAGAACATGACTCCTACCTTCTTCGAGCAACAACCTCTCTTGATCGAAGGTGTTCATAGATTCCCGCGACTTTCTCACTAATGCCTCGCACAACACTAGAGAGAATGGTGTTGTCGTCTATGTGATTGGAAGCTGTTGATCTTCAAGGTCCAGATGTGAAGGTGGCAGATGCCGATTGTATAAAAAGAGAACACTGCAGGCCACGGCCAAAGCCACAACCGGAGCTGTCGCCGTTGCCATCGGTGATGATCAGTACAGTACGATGGCTTTCAATGGACATTGGTATGGCATCCTTTCCCCCTGCCCCGCTGAAACTTCGCATGTAACAACGAGATGAATGTACTGTACCACTGATTGAGCGTGATAACAAAGATGGAGGAATGAACTCATAATCACAAACGAATATTGTCATACTGTATGAATCAACTAAGGATCCGGTTATTCTATCTTTACACAATCTTGTCAACCAGCTCCAGAGAAGATTTCCTTTTTCAGCATACTTGCATAGAAAAGCGGGAAGCAGCACTAATAATTCATTGTGATCATTTTCATTCAAAGCCAACTACCTAAATCAATCAAACCCCTATACAAAATTCACATATGCAAACTCATGGTCTTAGCTCTGCCAATGTCCAACAAATTCGATCTTGGAATTCCAGAAACTCAAAACAAGATCAAGCTGCTTACAAAAGAAGAGCGGCGAGACCAGCAACACCAGCCAGACCGGCAAAGGTGTTCTTGGAAGCGGCACCAGTGTAGGAAGCGACGGGAGACTTGCTGGTTGCGTCAGGTGTGTTCCATGCTGACCAGCTGCCGGTACCAGTGGCAGTGCCGGAGACAGGAGTGCTGGTGCTGGAGGAACCAGTGGATGCAGCAGGGGTCTTGACTGTTGAGACGGTTGAAACGCCTGAGGACCAGCCGTCCCAGCTAGCAGAGCTGGCGGAGCTAGAGGCATCAGGAGTCTTGGTCGAGGCCTTGCTGGAGCTGCTGCTAGCGCTGCCGCTGCTCATGGGCCAGAATTCCCAGTCAGCAGTGGCAGTGTTGGTAGCACTTGTGGTGGCACTTGGTGTCTTTGTGGAGCTAGTAGCGCATGCTGAGGTTATGGTGGAAACCTTGGTGCCGTAACTACAGACTGGAGTTGGGGTGGTCTTGCCAGTCGAGCAGCTGGAAGTGACGGGGTAGCCCTTAGCAGCATCCTCAAGGTGGTAGGTGCTGCAGCTGGTGGTGGTGCTGGCGGCAGGTGTAGTGCAAGAGGAGGTGGTCAAAGTGGTGACGCTGGTTGAGCTGCATGAGCTAGCACTGGCACTGGCAGGCCAACCGAACCAGTCGTTTCCACCGGTGGCAGAGGATGTCGAGTCAGGAGTCTTCTTGGTGCTAGTAGAAGACGAGCTGCAGGATGTAGATGTCTTGGTCCAGACAGGGACAGAGACAGTGCATGGGCAGTCGGTGACGGTCAGGGTTGTGCTGGCGGAGACAGTGTATGTCTTGCCGGCGTGGACGATGGTGGTGGCCGAAGGAATGAAGGTTGTGATGGCAGTGACAACAGTGGTTGTCCAGCCATCTGGGCCGTTGCCGTCAGACCAGTCATTCCAGTTGTAGGCGCTTGACGAGGATGCGGTGGTGGTGGTCTTGGAGGATGTCTTGCTGCTTGTGGCTGAGCCAGATGTCCATGGGTCCCATGAAGCGGATGAGGTACCGTCGACAGGCTTGCTGGTGGTAGTGGTCTTGCTGCTGCTTGAGCTGGATGTCCATGGGTCCCACGAGGCAGATGTCGGGTCAACATGCTTAGTGGTAGTGGTGGTCTTGCTGCTGCTGCTGCTGCTGCTGCTTGAGCTCCAGCCGTCCCAGCCGTCTGCAGCGGCGAGACCGGCAACTGTTGCGAGAGCTGCGATTGAGTACTTCATGTTGTTCGTTTAGATTGGTGGATTAACAGTGAATAGATTTGAAGGTATCGAGGCCTTGGCCGTAAGATTTGCGCGTTTGTTGTAAAAGAGTGTAAGCGTGCCGAAGCGACGTGTTCAAAGAGTGACTTGAGCTTGACTGTGAGGGTGCTGAAGGAAAGAAAGGAAAGGCGGTAGAAAGAACGACGACAAGGCAAATGATATATCGACAGAGCGGGAGATTGCAGACAGGCATGAGATCCGGGTGGTGGTCGATAGTGGAGTCTAGATTTAGGGGAGAGCAATCAATGGCTGGCCTGTAACAACGCCCAGCGCCCTCCTGTCTTACCCCGAAAAAGTATCGCCTGGCTGCACTTGGCGTTTTGCGTCTTCCCTATTGGCTCAAACGGAAATTATGCCTCCATGACCGGGCTGCTTGAGGCGCTGACAGCTCTGCTTGCGGCTTTGCAAGGTAATTGAATCAAGACTCCCATGCAAAATGGAAGCATCGTAAATTGCGTCTTGTCGTTTTCCGTTCAAGTCGAAAGCATATTGACCTGCTCATTGAAACTCATAGTGCGAACAAGCCTGTCGATCACCGAAAGCAAGATGATCGAATCCCTCGAGCATGCACATTGTTTTTCTTTTTGATTGATTTGATTGATATCATTGAGTGACTCAGCCGCTGTTCGCTGCGATGCACAAGAGGATGTACATTGTTGAACAGCCCAAGAGTCATGTACTTAGTGTCGACCAGGCTATCTTGGCTGTTAGCGTGGGTACTAACATGATCGAAATTCGAAATGCTGAAACTTGCTTGTGGGAGGCCAATCTAGCACCGAAGGTACTTCTCATTAACGATCCTTGCCAATAACTCAATATGTGAAAGTTTCCTACACTGTGTGCGCCTGGATCGAGTGCAAAGGACAGACCATGGGACACTGGAGGGATGTAGCTCAGCAAAGTGCCGTTTCATCCTCATTTTGTTCATGGACTATACCTGGAAACTGCTTGGTTATTCATGCAAATCCTTGTATCATACAACCATCGTCATGCTTTCCATCATGTCGATTACCATGCTCGCAGCTGATACCAATAGCACAATGCCCTTTAACACGGCCTCTTGAGATAACTCACCATCCTTCTTCAAGGCTCCTCAACAGGATTGGACTATTCTGCACTCATACCGCCTTCCTTACAACCACCCCTTCACGTATTCTGCTATCGCTTCAAACAAACTTCCAGTCGTCGGACTCTGAATCCTCAGCCGAGTCGTAACCGAAACGTTCTATACCACTCCACCATGACCGACGCTGCTTGAATCTGCAATATACGCAACGAGATGCGTGTCGAACATTCTTCATTCGTGGTTGTTTTCGTCGTGAAATGTCGATGTTCTCATCGCCAGACACTTGCATGAAGTCCACTAGCTTATCCCAAAGGTGGTCCGTAATTTTTGTATGTCCAAACTTACACGTCTTACGAAGTGCATGACATTTGATCGTGGTGAGGGCTCTTACAAAATTGACGTCTTCTAGGCTCACTTCAGCTTTGCCTGCAAACCCGACCACAAACTTGTCCAGGACTGCGCCTGACGTGCCGATGAGCTTCAGGATATGGCACAGGATCGTGTCGTTGGTAAATCTGCGCTCAGCGTGTTCAAGCTTAGGCGTCGAAGAAGGCAAAGCGTCGCTGAACTCGATGGACAGAAACCTCATGCAGGCAATGTTGCCTGGTCCGATGCGCTCGAGAAAGCGGCGTTCAGCTTTGTAACCTATCTCTTTACTCCCTTCCTTGAAGTATGACGCGCGCTCCTTGTGATTGCGTCCGAAGTGGAAAGCGTTCTCACCATACAAGATACCACGGGCTTCGTCATAGACCTGGAAACAGGTGCGAAGCAGTGCAGCGGTCCTTGAGAGGTTTTTCGGAGGGTCAAATTCGATGATTGAATCTGTGACAAGAACATCGCGGTAAATTCGGTTACGAATGTCTGGCTCGAGCTCCAGGAAGCTGGCATACTTGGCATTCAGTCTCATGTCTGAAATTTGTCCGGTTGATGACAAGTGCTCAGGCGCTCGACTCTCGACAAAGCCACTGGAATCTGCCTCGTTTACCAGTAAAGTGCTGCCATCTAGTGCCTGTGCGTTCGCCTGAGCTGGAGTTGGCACGAGGTATTTTGAGAAGAGGTCAGCGAGGTCGATCTGTATAGCCATTGGTGTGGATCGGACTTCGAGTTTCAACGCCGTTGGAAGCAATTTGGCCTTCACGTTAGGTATGTCGTTCAGCTTTCTTCGCTCATCGAAGAGTCCCAGCTCCTCTTCTCTTTCGTCCTCTGACTCGCTTTCCGACATCTCTGGTGGTGGTGGTGTGGATTTTGTGGTCTGAAGCTTTGCCATCTTCGACAGCTTCTGTTTCTTTCCCCTTCGCCCTCTATGCTTGACCGTGGTCTTGCGTTTCTTTGGATTGGGTTCTTGTTCCGACAGGCTAGAGACGTCTTCATCATAGAAGTCTCGAGGGCCCTGCTTCACTTCGTCCTCAAGGTCAGAAAGATCAACATTTTGAATCGGTTTCGCATTTGACTTTGCAGACCGAGAGAGAGACTTTCGGCCTGACATTTTATGGTCAGTCTGAGTTGTGCAATTGGTAGGAAAAGAGAGAAGTATGGGCAGAGTGGTAGGAAGGGAGCCAGAAGTTGTAGGTGGCTAAAGTAGCCAGGATATATTACTGATTGTCAACAGGCATTTGTTTGACGAGGTGAAGCCAGAGGCGGTTCACGAATTCAAAGCGCACATGCCGTTGCAAACAGTGCGCGTAGCATCGTCAGGCAGGGACGCGTCCTTGAAATGCACGCGCCACGGAAGTCACAACTCACTACTGACCCCAAGTGCTCTATTGATCAGCACACATAAGAGCTAAGGGCACAAGGGAACAACGCGTTGCCGACATGTAAACCGTCGAGTATTTGCGAATATTGAATTCGTGGCAGCACCTGTCACACGGTGAAATTCATCTTCACTTGAACTGTGTTTCAGCCTTACCTATACACATTATACCTTAACCACGACGGCAGTATCTCAAACGTCAACATGATCGGACTAAGCCCCCCTCCATAACATATACAATAAATGAACATCACAACTTGGCTTTGATATCTCCACCCTCCTTGAGACCCTTCTCTTTGAAGAAAAGCTTCACCCTCCCTCTTGCAACATCAACCACAGCCTTGTCCTCCACTGTTGGGGGTATGTTGACCTCCTTATCAAAGTTGCCTTCCACAGCATGCTCGATCAATTCTCTTAGCACTCTTCGCAGAGTTTTCCCGGATCTTGTCTTCGGAATCATGCCTCGACCCTGAATCATACCACCCAAGGACGCGATCGCACCAATCTGTGAGCGAACTTGTTGGTTGACGGCACTGAAGAGCTCTTTGGGCGGTGTAGCAGGGAGATCAGAATCGGAGGTGGAGCTGGGTGTGATGAAAGCGAAAGGAAGATGGCCTTTCATAGGGTCGGGGATGCCGATAACACAAGCTTCGGCTATGCCGTCTGTCGATAGGATGGCTTGTTCGATGGCACCTAGCACGTCAGCATGGCTTTGAGCGGAGAGGAATTGTTGCTTACCTGTGCTGAATCTGTGAGCAGCTACATTGATGATATCGTCACTTCGACTCATGACATGCACATAGCCGTCATCATCGATCATACCAGCATCTCCGGTGTCCATCCACTTGCCATCGAATCGTTTCAGATATCCTCGGTAGAATCTTGACTCATCGTTGAACAGCGTTGTAAAGCCACTTGGTCCATAGGGCAGACTGAGAACTATGTTGCCCATGCTGCCCTTCTCAACCTCCACTCCTTCATCGTTGACAACCCGCACATCAAACCCAGGCTGAGGCTTTCCGGCACTTCCAGGCTTGATCTGCAAAGCTTTGTGCTCATCGCTTGACTTGTGGTCCTGTCCAATTGCTGGCCTCAGTGCGATGCCAGTCATTGGTGAACCGCTTTCACTGGACCACCAGTGGTCAATGACCTGTGCTCCTGGCTTCGCATATTTACTGATCAATTCTTGGTAGTGCGTGACAATACTTGGTTCACTTCGCTCACCAGCGAGGAATAGTGCTCTGAGATGCTTCAGGCCACCACGTTCGCCAATCTCTTTGAAGAGTTTGTCGCCAATTCACAGTTCGAATCTCGCAAGTCTTGCATAGCAATCCACAGTTACCCTCACCAGCCCACGCGACGACTTTCGTACATCGTCAAC
>Ga0115854_10121_pt1 | contig 16330 bp, 10 predicted proteins | sample InSIn2SAF170_FD_83868 | JGI IMG/M metagenome (GOLD analysis project Ga0115854, IMG submission 83868)
AAGTAGAAGCTTGAATTCATATCTATCGTTGTCTCAATAGCATCTGATATCCTCAGACTCGAGCTCTTCGTGACTGGGATGTGCAGGAAATATGTAAATGTAACGCCTTTAAACAACGCATCACTTGATCCAAGAAACATTCAATCCTACATATAAATCCTCAACCACCCCAATTACAGTTTCTACCACTATCCAGCTCGCAATCCTTTACACCACCTGTACCACCCCTCTTCAAATACACAACATGTCTGTCGCTGTTCAGCAACCAATGTCCGCCTTCCGGGAAGACCGAGATGGTGCTGCCCTCGAGGAGATCGCCGATGAGATCGAGCACATCAACATCTTGAAGGATCAAGCCAAGAAGGAGCTCGAGAAGTCGATGGCAGATGCTTCCGAATTCGACGCAGAGAAGGACAAGACCAAGTTCCGACAGTATGAGGATGCCTCCGACCGAGTCAAGAACTTCTACAAGGAGCAACACACCAAGCAGACTGTTGCTTACAACCTCAAGGCTCGAAATGCTTTCCACTCCAAGACCAGAGCCGAGATGACTATCTGGGAGGCCATGGAGAAGCTCAACACTCTTATCGACGAGTCCGACCCCGACACTGAGCTCTCTCAAATCCAGCATCTTCTTCAGTCCGCCGAGGCCATCCGACGAGATGGAAAGCCAAGATGGATGCAGCTGACCGGTTTGATCCACGATCTCGGAAAGCTCTTGTTTTTCTTTGACGCTCAGGGTCAATGGGACGTTGTTGGTGACACATTCCTTGTCGGTTGTGAATTCGATGATGGAATTATCTACGGCAAGAAGTCTTTCGTGGACAACCCAGACATCAACGACCCTATCTACAGCACCAAACACGGTATCTACGTTCCAGGTTGCGGTCTAGACAAAGTCATGGTCTCTTGGGGTCACGACGAATACCTCTACCACGTTGTCAAGGACCAGAGCACTCTCCCAAAGGAAGCTCTCGCTATGATCCGATTCCACAGCTTCTACCCATGGCACAGCGCTGGTGCTTACCGTGACTTCATGGGTCCTGGTGATGAGGAACAGCTTGCTGCTGTCAAGGCTTTCAACCCATACGATCTCTACAGCAAGAGTGATGAGAAGCCTTCCGTTGAGAAGTTGCGACCATACTACGAGGAGTTGATCAACGAATTCTTCCCAACCAAGGTCATCCGATGGTAGATGGTCGAAACATGGATGCACATGCACATGGAGATAGATGGAGAGCATTTGACATGGCTGCTTACAAATAAAAGGGCAGAGCATGGTACTGAGAGCGAAGCATAACCTTGCATTTTCCGGCGTTACATTTACATATTTCCTGCACATCCCAGTCACGAAGAGCTCGAGTCTGAGGATATCAGATGCTATTGAGACAACGATAGATATGAATTCAAGCTTCTACTTTCATCGCATGTTTTTCCACGGCTATACCATCGTACTGTAGTCAGTCGAAGACTTGAGGAAGCAATCATACTTCCGCCCGGACGTGCCGCTACTCCTAACTACATGTATTCAATCGCCCCTTGCAGAATGCCTACCCAAACCTCAAGGAAAGACTCCAGCTTAAGTAGATAAGGTCAAGCCTGTTATCTACTGTACATCCACAGCCACACATAATCTCCACAAGTTTTGCTCGCCATAAAAGCCTCACAAGCCATAGCATTCCCACCCCCCCAGTATTACCGACCAGAAACCGGCCTCTTCAAAGCTCCTAACCACAGACTGAGGTCGTTCTGTCGGCGCAAGCAAGCGGGCGAACACCAACAGCAAAGGCAAAGTAAGAAGGGTTCAATTGACGACCGCCAGGCTCGGAAGGCAGTCCCTTCTAGGCGAGCAAGACGTATCGTGTTCTATGGTATGAACCCGGGATAGAAGATGAGGACGAGAGGGTGAACCTCGGCGATATCAAATCCGGGAGACTCGTGTATACTGTAGGGGTAGATGTGTACGGGGAGAAAGTACGACGCATACACTGCGGCTACCGTAGTCCTCCGTCTCCCATTCATTCCATTCCATTCCGTTCCGATACGCTATATTTGCCGTGACTGAAGTGCATTCAGTCCATCCCGGGGATGTACATCCACGCATACACGGACATACTGCAGCACTACTTGATGCAATGCAATGCGATGCGATGCGATGTATTTTGATATCCAGCTCTCAGTGTCGTCATGGATGCGGACGTGATAGGTAACGGGTATGCATGATGCGATGTGCAATGCAGAGTGCAGATGAAGTGCATTGACTGATGTTGTGTAACACCGGGTACATGGCATCCCTTGTTTCTTTCCGTTTTCGGGGTCGGTGGACTTCGATGCTGAGTGGACTTGGTGGGTCGAGGTTGGGATTGAGATCGGGGTTGTTGGGTGGGTTGTGGTGATTTTGGTTTCTTGTCGTGGTGTAAGGATATCGTATTGAGGTGGATTGGGTTGCACTTCTGTGCGTTGTAGACAACGTCGGTCACCTAGGAGTAGTTTAGGATGGTATTTCTTTGTTCTGCTCGGAACTGGTGGACAAATAGATTGCTGTATGATTGTGAGGGTATGGTTCGTTTTGAAAAACGACTTCTTCAAGTTGGACAGTGGCATTTCCTTTCTCTGGTATCAGTCATGCTCGGTCTTTCGTAACGTGCTGTGCTATATCCCGTCCGACTTTGAGGTTTGAAAGCTCTGGAGTCGTGATGGTGTTGGGTTGCTTCGATCGGTCTCGTGACTGGCATTTGGGTCTTCGTGAGACTGCCTTTATCAAGCAGAGGATGGTTCTGCCCAAGTATGAATAATGAATCAATTCCTACACCTCCAGAGGAGTTCTCGAGCTGGAAGTGCTTGGGCGTTTCATCGCACTTATTGGAAAAGACCCGATACACCAACCATGGCCCTGCAAGATAGGCACTTGTGAAGCCAGTACATTGATCAGAAGTAATCAATGCTTAAGGTCTATGCGTGGCCGAGCCTTGCTACTCACCATCTTCATTCACTGTTTCTGCAAGCTCAAAACTTCCTTTCTCGGCTCACTACTGTAAAGTTATGAAGTCTCAAATCACTTTCCAATGGAAACGATATCTCAAATGAGATGTGGTGTAATTGCAAGCGATGGTTCGTACGGACCTGAACACCATTACTCGTGACATCGTCCAATTTCGATAAACAAGCCATATCTCGCCAATGCAACTTCATGGAGCTGTTCAAGAGCCACTGCCAGGCTTGTGGTTGGAGCTTAATTTGCGCTTGAAGTCGTTGAATGTACCTCCTTTCGAGGTGGTCACTAGAGTCGGCGTCTTCTGTAAATAACTCCATATCTTCTGCCTCGAGAAGAGACATGGTAGTTGCTCTACGTTTAGATGTATATTCCAGATGCTTCAAATGGAATACCTTTAATTCTGGTAAACGTGTTTGATATAGCTCCCCGCTTGCAAGAAGAGTGTTTAGCGATGAGAAGGAAACGGTTTCTACGCGGTGGAGGAAAGTCTTAGCTCTGGGCAACAAACTGTGATATTCAGCTGTCCCTCGAGCATCAAGAGTTTTGGTGAAGTTATTGTTGATCACTTCGGTTGCGAGGCCGTGCACCGTCTGACATACCGAAAGTGGTGACATGAAGAGTTTGGCCGAGGCATCGATCTGGTATAATGGCCATCTCGAGCGAACGGGAAGCTTCTTGAGGCATAGATGCCATGGATCATAGAGATATCCCAGAATCTGTCGCTGGATCTCTACTGGTAGGTCAAGCAGATTGGTAGTCATCGTGTTGCTAACAGGAATTATCCACAGTGTGGTTGCAAATCATCGTAGCTCGCAAATCGCATTATTAGACTTGGACTTGCAAGTCGAGGTTGGAGTGGACAGCTTCTCCAAGTGTCAATGAAAAGGGGATTTGATAACTTTCGAGTTCGATTTCCCGAAGCTTGAAGCAGTGAAGCATACAAGTTGTGCTATATTTTAAAGTATAAGATGTGCAATTACAGTAAGTCTTGTATCGGTTGTAGTCGTTATCGACTGATTCCCAACCGGGCACATTACTACATGTTAAACATTAAATTTGCATAATACCCCTACTGATGTGCTCCGCAAATACGAGGAGTGCTCTGTGGCGATTCTTTCCTTTTCTTGACAGTAAATTCCAATGACTATCGTTGTGATCTGGTATCGTGATCTCAGCTCCCCATGACCTCATCCTTTATACCGTGCAACATTTGTTTCGTCCTTCCAAACCTAGCTTGCCACCGTCCCTTCCACTTTCTTGCTGCTCTCTTGACCCTCTTGACTGGATAGTTGACAGGGCTCTCTCCACCAATAAAGATCATTGAATCGTAGAGAAATCCACCAAGAATTGTGCCACATATGGGTGCCAACCAATTGACGCGGATCCAGTACATGTCTGCGAAAAGCGATGGATGCGGATTGGTACTGTATCCAAGCACAGTTAATGCCACACGTGGTCCGAAGTCTCGTGCTGGGTTCATAGCTAGACCGGTATTGAAACCGAAAGCCATGCCGAGGACTGCAACAAGCAATCCAACAATGAATGCATTCATGCCTGCGCCTGGTGGAGCGTTCGTATCATCACCGAGTGCGAGCACCGCCACTGCCAGTATCGTGGTCCCGACAAGCTCGGTCAAAAAGGCTGTGCCCGTACCAACCCATGGTTGTCGCGGAAATGTGAGGTAGTTCACCAGCACCACAGACGCCTGAGGCATTGCACTAGGCTCGAATATTACTGGGTGCTGGCCCTGTACAGCCAGATCTCGAGCTTGCAATGCTATTAGACCCGGTCGGAAGATAGCGAAAGTGATGAGAGTAGCAAGAAAGGCTCCAACCATTTGTGCAGTGATGTATGACGGTATCTTGCTCAGTGGAAATCCGCGATATATGTAAAGCATGATTGAGATTGCTGGATTGAGGTGAGCACCAGAAATACCACCCGCAACGTAGATCGCAATCATCGTGGCGAGACCCCAAGCCCAATCACCGGTATCACCTACGCCTGCCGCGCCTCGAGAGACAGTAAGTGCCAGGTTGGCACTGAAACCGAGCGTGTATTGAACGGTAATGCCTAGCAACTCCGCCAGAGGCTCTCGAAAACGAAGACGAATCACCGACCAGTATGTGTGCAAATTGTGCACTTCGTCATCTTCAGCCTCGTAGCCAGACAATGGGATTACATCCTCATATGGCAACTTGAACGCATTCTCTAGCTCTTTCGCTCTGTTTGCATTGGAGATTGCTTCATCAAGACCAGCTAGTTCCGGATCGGACGGATGATGCTGATATTCTTCGTCTTCCTCAATGATGGGTTCACCTAGATGGGATTGAATATCGGGGATATCAGTCGGCGCAGTATATGCCTTTCGCGGGTATCCCATGGGTGAGAAACCCGGAGAGTCAAGGCGCTGTCGTTGGAACGTTTCGAATAAACTAAGTTCTCTTTCGCGTCTAATTTCGTCAAGCTGAGCAGCAGTTCTGCTAGGTCGAAGAGAAGGCTCAATTCTACCAGACTCTAGATCTGCGACTGATTCTGCCTGGTCCTCCTTCTGCATTACTCCGCTCTCTAGCTCGTCCTTAGTCGGAACCATGCCAGGCCGCAACACATGAGGAAGAGGCTTTGCCAGACCCCAGACAGGTCGGACATTGACGGGCTGATCATAGGCGGGATTCAGCTGTGCATACCCAGGATCAACATATGGGTGGTTGGCAACCATAGTATCAATAGGTGGCGGCCCAGCTAACGAGAATCTTCGTGAAACAGTGTCGTGGTCTCTGCCGGACGCAGCAAATGCCACTGACCTACGGTCCGAATCCATGAAATGCCTCCATGAGTGAGAAGGAGCAGGGCTCTGACTCTGTCGAACACTGCCAAAACGACGGCGGATGCTGGGCTGTCGAAAGCTGATGGTGGTACTTCTGACATGGCGAAGCTGACGCGATGAGTCTTGGTCTGCAAAGTCCCTTGCCAGGAGTCTTGTTGCTTCCTGATCACTAGTATTTCGTGCTAATCCAGGGAGGTGAAACCTTGGGAAACGTTCGTCATGGTGACTTGAGGTATTGCTCACCTCACGCTGTACGGATGGTCTTGGTGTACGTTCACCTTCCTGCTGCCCTTGCGAGGTTGACCTGGGCCTCGATCGTGTTCCTGAGATTGAAGCATCCTCAGGGTGTTTAATGCTACTCATACTGGCGATAGCCTGGGGATAGACGAGACTAGGCGTTCCTAGGGTTCGGAATCACGGGTGTACGATGTGTCAGTGATGACCGACAGTCTTCAGAGCACGTCTCACTTAGTCAAACGTATCAGCAACTGAGTCGGCTCATCATGAAACATATAACAACACGAAAACTGGTACTGCATAGCATAGTGTTGCTTCAATGTGATATTGAAGGTCAAAGTCAACGTGATGCAATTTGATTAAAGACAAGCCGGGTGAGATATGCGGTCTGGAGGTAGAAAAGGATTGGATATCATCATCTATTCAATTACATGCATCGAAATCATATCATCTGATTGATTTTTGTGAACATGTGAAAGTTGAAGACGTATCGACGAGTATTTGGAATGCACGTGGGTCACGTTACTACGATAAACTTTAGTGCTGAATAACCTACACCTTGCGCTGCTCTGTTATTTAGTGTACCCTGACAGCCCAGGTTCAATTGCAATAACTATGCGGTGGTATGGCATTCTCACACTTGGTGCCATCTGGACCACGGTCTTGACTCCGGCTCTTTCGATCTTTGTTGACGAGGCATACAACATCGACTTCCACCACGCACTGTTAGGAATACCACAACCCCACACCACATTCTTCCATAAACCAGATGTGTCCACAAGTGCGGCTGCTCTGCTATACACATTGACCGATAAAGGCATACTGGGCGCCGTAAATCCTCGAGATGGGTCTGTGGTATGGCGGCAGCCATTGAGTGACCAACCTCAGAACAATGTCACCAATGCTTATGTGGTAGCTGGTGAAGGAGACGGGAAAATAACAACTGCGTTTGGAGATAGCGTGATTGCTTGGGATGCCAGAGATGGCAGGCTGGTTTGGTCTCACAATTTCAAGGGAAGGGGCAAAGCTGTCGGCCTACAAGCCGTTCCTGTGCTCGGAAGCAGTACAGATGGTGCTGTTCAAGATGTGCTACTTCTCTCGCAACCACAAAACGGAGTAGCTGGACACACTGTTTCGCGGCTTGGAGGCGATGGTTCAGGTGAAAGATGGCACCACACCGATTCCGATATCAAGCTTGGCGTGACCGTCTCCATTGCGGCCTCGCCGAAGCACGTTTTCTACATCACAAAATCTGCCGGCATCGTCTCAGGACAAAAGGTCAAGGTTGTGGTGCTCGACATCACAAACGGACAACAGGTAAGAGACTACTCGCTGAGTTTGGACACTGAATCTATCTCCAACGACAAACAGCAAGTGGCCGCGTCCTGCTCCGTAGCACCGTTTTTGATCACTTCAGAAAGGCCGTACAAAACCCTCAAGTTTAATCTTTTGGGCTCCACCAAGGTGTCAACAATCACATTGGAAGACAAGAATGAGGACATTGTGTCAGTCCAAGTACATTCCGTATCTGGAGCAAAGACCGTTGGTCATTTCCTGGTCCACGTACAGTCAGAGACGAAGAATTGGGCAGAGGTTTATCACATCGACGCTGGAACGGGGGAGCCTAAGAAAGCATTTTCCTTACCAGCTATTGAAGAACCTAGCACCTTTGCGGCAAGCAGCAATGCGAAGAGTGTGTTCTTCACAAGAGTCACTGGTACAGAAGTTTCAGTCCATTCTTCTGAATCGCACGGGCGACTGGGCCGGTGGTCCCGAAGAGAAATTGGTGTCGGTTACACTCATTCAACTCAGCCAATTCACGCTGTGGCCGAAGTTGCAAGCCGTGAAGGTACTTCTGTAGCTGTGAGAGTAGCTGTCACATCACCACATGGAAGCTGGTATCTTATTCGAGATGGGGATACACAATGGTCGAGACCTGAGATGCTGGCATACACAACTATGACAACTTGGTTCGACGATATTCCAGCAGATTCGTTAATCCATGAACTGGAAACTGAAGCTTCTGTCGATCCTGCGACGGCATACGTAAACCGTGTATACCGACATGCTAAGGAATTTATGTCTCTTCCTCAGTATTTGATGGAATTGCCTGAAAGGATACTCAACCCCACGACAGACGAAGTTTCCACTCGTCAAATGTTGATCGGGTCGAAATCGATCATTCTTGCTACCAGTTTGAAAAGTCTATTCTCCTTGAGTGGTGTAGACGGCAAAATCCAGTGGTATGCAGATCTGACTTCATCTTTAGACTCCGACGTACGATCCTTGACTTCGCAGGAAGGGCGAGTCACGCTGTATACTGCTCAAGGATCAATTGTCGTAGTCAATGCTACCACCGGAGCACTTATTGAACGAAAGTCAGGGTCTATTGCTTCATCACAACTCATTGAACTGCCAGGATTCCCAGCACCAACTACCATCAAAGTAAATGAGGATGGCATTCCATCTTACGCTTCCGATCTTGCGCCATCAACACCTGCTGAAGGTAACGCTATCATAACGCTGAGCAAGAACGGCGAGGTACTCGGCTGGACCGTCGGCTCTACCATTACTCAAACATGGTCCTTCAAACCAACAAACGCCGAAGTCATTTCTATAACTGGCCGGTCTGCCCACGATCCCATCGCTTCGATTGGCAAGGTTCTAGGTGACCGCTCAGTGTTCTACAAATATCTTTCACCAAACCTTGCAGTCCTCAGCGCCATCTCTACATCCACTGCCAAGGAATCTCTAACCATCTATCTCATCGATGTTGTGACCGGTACAATCCTCTACTCCTCCACTCATCCAGGACTCTTACAAGACTCTCCAATCTCAGCAGTCATCTCCGAAAACTGGCTAGCCTACACATTCACATCCTCTGACCCTTCCACAGCCGCCCTCTCAACACAACTCATAATCTCAGAACTCTACGAGTCCTCCCTCCCCAACGACCGAGGCCTCCTCTCCGAACGCGCAAATTACTCATCCTTCGATCCCGACGCCATCCACAATCCCCACGTAATAAGCCAAGCCTTCACCCTCGCCGAACCAATCCAAAACCTCACAGTCACTCAAACAGCCCAAGGAATCGCAACCCGCGAACTCCTAGCCTATCTCCCCAACAGCCACGCTATCGCCGCTATCCCAATGCACATCCTCAACGCCCGCCGCCCGATAGACCGCGACCCCAACGCCAGCGAAGCAGAAGAAGGGCTGTTCCGGTACCAGCCTAATCTGGACTCGGATCCGAAGTTCTTTTTAAGTCATGCTAGAGAAGTCATGGGCATCAAACAGATTTCGTCGACGCCGACGCTGCTAGAGAGCACGAGTATAGTGTTTGCATTTGGTCATGATGTTTTTGGGACGCAGGTCGCGCCAAGTCAGACTTTTGATGTGTTGGGGAAGAACTTCAACAGAATTCAGCTTGTCTTGACGGTCGTGGCGCTGTATATTGGTGTTGTGGCTATTCGACCTTTTGTGAGGCGGAAGGTGGTAGAGCAGGGATGGCTATAAATTAAATACCAATAGAGCTTGCGTATGGTAGGTAGCAATAGCTCTACGTAGGTACGATAAAGCGTTTGACGTCGCTCAACGACGAATAGCATAGCACTTCAAATTTGCTCCTTAATCGCAAGAACGATTTGATCATGTATATATCCATTGCTGACTTACTTATTGACTTGCTTGCTAAAAGATATCTATGCATTTTCATACTAATACTCAAAACTTATATATGCCTTCTCATCCATCCAATTTACCATACTCATCCATCCTATTCTTCCATCCGTCCGTCCGTTCAATCATTCAGTCATCAAGCCCCGTTCATCTTTCCTCCACCGTAGGATTTCAATGCGCAGCAACGAAATAAGTATGCGTAACCAAACACACAACCATAACACAAACGCCATAAATCGCCAACGCCAAACTAAGTCTGCGCAGCATTTTCCTCCTCCACGTCTTCGACCGCTTCAGCAATATTGAGGAACTGCTGAGTGTGCTGAGAAGTGTTGAATGGGGGTTTTCGTCTTCTGTCTCTGACGTGCTTGATGTTCTGTTTCGTTGGGAGGAGTTTTCGTTGGTGTTGTTATCATCGTCGGAATCGATGTCAAAATCATCTTCTTCCTTCAGCAGTTTCTGGTGGTGCGGCGAATCCGGGCTGGAGATTTTGTAGTAGAACAGGCCTGGCAGGATGAAGGAGATTGAGGTTGAGCCCGTGCTGCCGACGTATGCGAGGACGGCTTCGAGCGATGTTACTGTCATTGCGACGATATAAGACAAAACGATTATGACTGTTGTTATGGCTGCGAAGCGCGTGTCTGACATGTCTGATTTGCGTGGGGTGGTGGATGTTGATGTCGCGCCCAGGAGAGGTTGGTAGCGGGGTGGTGATGCGTCGGGTGGTGTTATGTTGTGGCGGGATAGGACGGAGCGGATCTTGCCGGAGAGTTTGCCTTGGGGTCGCCATTTGAGGACTGCGTCGAGGCTGGCTCGGCACGGGTGGACTTGGAGGGGGTAGGAGAACATTACTAGAATGACGATTGCGGCTCTTCCGATTGTTGTGCTTAGTGAGGGTGTGTATTGGGCGACGATGTTTCCTCCTACTTCGTTGCCGAAGGAGAGATAGCCGGTGATTGCGACGAGGATGTAGATTGCTGCGGCGGATCCGATTGAAGCCACGATGACTGATGTGGTGCGGAAGTGTGAGTTATCAGCGATCTCGTTCAAGATGCTGAACATGTTCTGGTGGCATGTGTAGGCAAACACGATGATTGGGAAGCTGGACAGCGTTTGTATGGCCCCGGACCATTTGAAATAGCGTATTGGTGTTTCATAGTGGTCGATTGTATCTTTGGCTCCGAAGTGGTAGACCACAAGGATGACGAGGTACCCGATGGAGATCAAGGCCACCACGGAGGTGTATTTCAGCGAATCAAGTCGACGCAGGAATGATAGAGGTATAACGATCAACATGAACGCAGTGACCCAAAATCGTCGGTCAACCAAGAACGGAACCAGCATGCTTTCATCCGCAAAGCCTCGAACGACACCAGGCATTAGATCCCCGATAATGATCAGATAGCTGACACCAACTCCAAAACACTTGATCGCAATCGCAGCGTCAAAAACGACAGCAGCATTTGGATAAGTGATCTGACTGAGGGCAAAGAAACTAGCAGCTCCTCTCTCGAGATATGCTGCACATCGTGTCTGCAAATATAGTCCAAACCCAGCGGTGAGGCCTGCCCAAAGTATGATCAAGATTCCAAGAAACATTCCCATATTCGACATAGCTGATGGCATAGCAAGAACTCCTGCGCCAACAATCGTGTTGACTAGGTTGATAACGCTGCTTATCCATGATGCTTGTCCAATGACTCCTATCTCTTTTCCGTTCTTGTTTGGTGTCCGTGGTCGTCGTCGCGTTCTTGAGGAAGGCCGTACATTGTCATCCCCCGAAAAGTGGCTCGGAGCCATTGTCGTGTCGGTGAAGCAAGTTGCGAAGAGATTGGTGTTACCGTCGTATCATACTGTTATTTCTGAGTGTTCAATCGGCAGCTATTCTAGACAGGTAAGGGTGCTCTATGCTGTCGCGTGAACAGTCCAAGTAAATGTCGAGAACTAGCCAAGTCACCGTCGGGTCGGAGAAAATGCTCCGTTGGGATCACGATGTTTCAGGTTAATATTTGTGCGCAATGATGCTTGGTTATCAGCCGTAGTGCTCTATTCTGTCAACTCGATTTCCGCTTCCACTCGACGTTTGAACTACTGTCTTCGATACCAAACTTCGATACCAACTGCCCACTACGGTAGATTCTTGCTTCGCGATTAAGGGTAGTACACTGAACGTCATACGACATGCAACTAACTGTACAGATGGCCTATGAGGATGAAAGTCATCAAAGACGAGCTCACGCCACTGTGAGACGATAAGTTCTAATAGCAAAATCAGGATAACAACATGATATGTTCACAATGCTATTAGTTCTGTGAAGTAATACCCCAGCCATGCCCAGCCCGTTCGCCGCTGGGTTTGGTACGGTCTCTGAGGCCTGCAGTATTGTGGGCAATTGTGTGTTCTACACCTTTCCCCATTCTGGCTGATCTATAGCAGCATTCATATCCTTCCAAGCCTCCTCCACGTTCATCATAGTGATACCTTTTTGGTCCGTGCCCGTTCCTGGTGGCTGGTTGCCAAATACAGGTACATCCTTGACATCTCCGTGGACAACTTCAATCAGGCTTCCACCTCTGAGGGATAACTTTTCTCCTTTAGCTGTGGTGATTTCGTCTTCAGTACAGACCTTGAACATCTGGTCGCTTGTTAACAACGATTCCAGCTCTTCACGGGTAGGTTTGGTACTTACCACTTCCGCAACTTCTTCTGGCGTGACCCAATCATCTTGCTCCTTCCCATCGGCACCATGAACCATCCTTGCCTTGTCCTCAGCATCCAGCCAGATAGGCGTTCGCACAATCGCAGGCGCAAGACCAGTGACCCGGATGTGTCTCGTTTCTTCAAGCTCACCGAGCGAGTAGATGAAGCCTCGCAACCCCCACTTGGAAGCACAATACAACGGCACTGGCGCAAACCCTATCGTGCCAGCAATACTTGCAATATGTACGATGGTCTTCATATTGTCCTTACTAGCTGGCGAGCTAGAGCCTAAGAAGTGTGAAATGGCAAGCTGACTCGCACGGATAGGATGGATGAGGTTGACATCGAGAGACTTGTAGCCATCACTGGAGATGGTGTCCTTTGACTTCTGAGATCCAGGCGGGCTCCAGAAACCAGACCATGCTGGTTCGAAAATGCCGACACCTGGACAGACGATATCAAAGGTACTGAACTGCTCTTCGGCGGTCTTAAAGAGGCTGTGCAGGTCGGACCAGGAGGAGACATCGGTCTTGTGGAATACTACCTTGGGCCCATCGGACTTGTTGGTGTACTCGTCAACTAGCTTCTGGGCTTCGGGTCGGAGCGAGAGGTCACCAATGAGTACGTTGGCGCCATTCCTGAGAAGGATACGGGCGAATTCGAGGTTGATACCTGTCGTATTATGAGCAAGACACCAGAAATGCTGTGAAGAGGTACGAACCACTGCCGGCTCCTGTCACGATGGCCGTTTTACCTTTAACCGATCGAGCCATCTTTGCTACCTGCGATTAGGAACGCTTTTAAATGAAGAATTAGTGATAGCAAGAACCAGGTTAAACTGATAGCACAGGCAGGACCATTTACATCCTCTAAGTAGGATGAGGAGCAATCTGTAGTAGCTCTTCCTCCTCCAGGCTTCTTCCTCAAGACTACATGTAACGTTTCGATCGGCAAGTATTGACCCCTCACAAAGGACGGACTCAAGGCTCAGCCGAGCGCGGCGTACGTCTTGATCCGGAAAGTGTTCGAAAGCTAAAGCTTACTAAGCAAAGTCCTCTAGTGAGAATACGATGTTCTATCCATACTCAGTCAGTTCTTGAGAGAAATGCTTGCGGCCTCCAGACAAGTAGATTGACACAACTATACATGTTATATTAGTCGGTCACATAGCGGCTGTCTCCCACGTGCCGCCGCCGAGGTGTCTCACGAATACGTGCGCTGCGTAAACTTCCAGACCGGATCGATTGCCTGTAACCACCCAGTACCTACAGTGATACTTGATTCATTTTTAATTCTTCAAGGCTCAGTTTTCCGACCTTCCTGTGAGGACATCTGACTATATCTCTTATTCTTCAATGCACTCGATGACCTATTCGAGTATAGTCAATGGAGATAATGTGGTCGGCAGGCACCCCGCAGGACGATGTTGCAAGCCTCGGTCTTAGTGCAAGGAGTTCGCAGATGTTCATTCAAGGACGAACCTCAGCTCCATTATGCACGTGTCAATACACTAGACTGTTTTGGGAATATCATCCGCTGAGAGGTGAAGTTGTTGTCGGCTCATGAGAGGATAAAGAAGAGTAGGAGACCAACAAGATGTGACCCTCGGGACACAATAGTCTACCAGAAGACGGGGCGGTAACTCCTGAATACCTACCCTCGATACTCTCAACCTATGGCAACAAAAGGCTTTTCTCGAGCAGTTTCGACGCTTACCAAAGAAGCAGGCGACATTAGCAGTATCTTCCCATCACTATCCGGAAAGAAAGTCCTACTATTAGCTCCAAGATACAGTGAGCTCAAGAAGCAGCTCATCCAAGGCAAGGAAGAGGCTGTTGTAAAATCATGGCACCGATTGCAAGCAAGTCTGCAGGGAGAGATTACTGAACTGAAGCAGAAAGGCAACAAGGTGATAGGAGAAGTAGATTTCTTGGATATCCGCAACGGATCGGTACCTCAGTCTTTTGTTGACTCAATCCGACATCGTGGGGTGGGAATTATACGAAACGTCCTACCTCGTACATATGCTTTAGACCTGAAGGCACAAGCCAAGGAGTACATTGCAGCCAACAAGGACAAGGTAAAAGCCTTTCCCAAGGACAATCCAGCAGTGTTCGAGCTGTATTGGTCGCCAGCTCAGGTCCAAGCTCGAGCTCATCGAAACATGCTTCGAACACAGTCTTTCTTGACCACTCTGTGGCAGAGTTCAGACCCTAACTCACAGATTTCGACGACCTATCCTCTCACATACGCCGATCGTATCAGGATAAGGCAGCCGGGTGATGCGAAGTTTGCCCTCGGTCCACATACCGATGGAGGCAGCGTCGAACGTTGGGAGGACCCCACGTATGCCAAAGTATACCAGAAGATATTTGATGGAGAGTGGGAAAAGTATGACCCATACGATGCCCGCCACAGAATGGATGCCACAATGGACATGTACAATGGTGGAGGCGCTTGCTCAATGTTCAGGCTTTTTCAAGGTTGGCTAGCCATGTCTAGCACAGGTCCTGGGGAGGGCACTCTGCGAGTATGTCCGCTACTTCGTCATGCATCTGCATACATGCTGCTGCGACCCTTCTTCAATCTGGAAAATGATGAGCTTGACCTTAATTCGACAGCTTTCCCTGGTTCGGTGCAGGGAGCGGCTCAGGAGCTGAGTCCCCAGACGCATCCCGGATTGGACCTAGCACATACAGTCCTGTCAATACCCAAGGTTGAGCCGGGCGATTTTGTTGCATGGCATTGTGACACCATCCACGCCGTAGATGCTGAGCATAAGGGGAAGAGTGATAGCTCAGTATTGTATATTCCCGCGGTGGCGATGACCAAGGGTAATGTTGAATTCTTAAGAAGGCAAAGAGAATCCGCAAGCGCATTTAGCCCCCCTCCTGACTTTCCCGGCGCTGGTAGTGAAGGAGAGAAGACTTACCGTGGCAGAATGGATTGGTCGAGCGATACTATTGATGCTGCTGGCAAGCGAGCTATGGGCTTTAGAGGCCAACTCAGTTTCGAAATCCTACCTAACATGAGCGATGGCGAGCAAAGTGTCATTCGGGAGAGCAATCGTGTGCTTTTCGACATGTAATTAGCTTGAGGTGTTCGAACTTCGGAATTCAAGAACCTCTACTATTAGTGTTGCTGACATGGTTGCGAATCGGTCCACGAGAGCCATAACATTGTAATGAGTGCTTGATTGTTGTAGAGCATGGTCACAAGTCAATATGTTCGGGATTGTCGGTACCACTACTAATCTTGAGTGTTGTCCTACAGTCCTCATCCCTGCTTGGTGTTAGCACGCATTAGCGTTAAGTAAAGATTGTGACGCTGAGCAAAGCCGTAATTGGCGTTGTTCCAAGACTGGAGTGAAAGTTATCTAAAACTGAACTGAAATTGTTCAAATGCTGAACTACAGTAAACTAACCATAGTTCAGCGTATAGTCTGTACCTGAAGTCGTTGTGAGCTAATGCGTGCTAACAACAAACAGGGACGGAGAGTGTAATTTAGGCAGTAAGAGTTTGGTGCCTGCATGAACTCCATTCACAGGCGTTTGGGCAGTCAGTCTCAGACGCTCAAGACGACCGATCTGGCCTGGCCACTGAGGCAACAACAGCGGTCTTTTCGTAAACTACTGAGCTATCGCAGTATCCCTGCTTGACTGACGTACAATGCCCTCGACCATGTTATGAGCATTCAAAGTAAACATTCATAGTCCCCAAAACCTGTTTTATGAGAACGAAGGGCAGAGTACTTACTGCAGATAAGACTCTGCAATCAGTGTCGAATTCGAACTTCCATAGGTAGGATACATCGACTCAGCACAATCATCATAAACACAAAACGAACACTACAAGATTGTGGAATTGAATTAAAACATACCAAATCCTTTCCCCT
>Ga0115854_10123_pt1 | contig 16292 bp, 17 predicted proteins | sample InSIn2SAF170_FD_83868 | JGI IMG/M metagenome (GOLD analysis project Ga0115854, IMG submission 83868)
TGGGATGGCATTCATGTTCAATATCACCTGCTTGACATCCTGACCTTTCATCTTTAACGAAAGTCGGAAGTTGACGATCGCGCTCTGTGTCTCCGTACCAATGCACTTGAACCTCATCGGTGGAATACGACTCAAGGTCTACGGTTCTGACGTTCTCCAGTTCTGCTGCCTTGTTGGCAACGCGACCGTCTGGAAAGACTGATAAAAAGTCATCGGGTAGGGCTTGTTCAACGAGCGCTACGTCGTGCTGTAAAACGGCATTGAGGAACGCTGCGTCCAGATCTAGCAACTCGCGCTCCAGAGCCTCTGTGTTGCTTGTGTTCATTGGAGTCTCCAGGTAATCTACTTGTCGAGACGGCTCCAGTCCTGCTGCTTCGCCCACTCCTCAAACGAGTGCCAGCGCATCTCGGGGTATTCCCGACGCAAAGCAGGAATGTCCACCTGCGTACCCACCTGCTCGTCCCACTGCCACAAGATCTGAAAATCCTCGCTCTGCTTGCGTGCGAAGTCGCGTGCGATTGGAACATACTCGATCTGCCTCCCAGTAACACGTGAGAGAATCTCTGCACACTCATAACCAGGGCGTTCGTCACCCGCGATTTTCACCCGGAGGCCAAGGAAGCGATCGCGCATCGCAGCTGATGCTGGGAAAGACCGCCGGAGTAAGTTGGGATTTTTTGCCTAAATGTACAATAGTGTCTGAGCAGGTGAACTGAGAGTGCAGTTGCCAGTGACTCGGCGTAAAGACGACTGCCCAATCCACCTGATTCAAGTTCTGCCTTAAGCGCCAGCCCGATTTGTTGAATCAGTGAATCGGATATTGAAAAGTGCGGTATAATTTCGACACGATCCGTATTGACCGCTCCGTATGCCACACGGGCGAAAAACGCAGGTTCAAGACCAAGGGCAATGAATTCGGTTTCCTCATTACACCTTGACCTATAATCTGTATTTGCAGGAGCTAAGAAAAGAGCGCCCGGACCACAGCGAAGGCTCTGAAAGCGCCCATTTAACGCCCGCTCTAACACAACCGGACGGCATTGCGTGAGCATACCGATGGTGTGCTGTATCAAGCAATGCTCGGGAGTGTCATGAGCAGGTTGTTGGTGATATTGAACATGAATGCCATCCCAGTCTGCCTTTTGACTTGAGACAAGGGGCGCACGAGAGAGAATTTGTGAAAGAGCGTTTTCCTTGGCGAAATCAACGGCTAAGGTCTTCTCTTCTGGCATCATTTTATCCTTATGTTCATCAACTCAACTTAGATAATGAGCAATTTTTTGTCACTAGCTCAGGGTTGGTTTTTGAACAAAAGGCTAGCCACAAGCTGTCCTGAAGATTAGTGCCTAACCCTAACTTTCGATTGGGTATCAAGCACTGGGGGCAGCATGGGACTACGATTAAGCGCGATCGCGCCTACAGGGAATTCGGCTCTCGATTGATAGAGTCGCGCTACTACATCTCCTCTTAACTTAACGCCATTCATCTATAAGTTAAGAAAAAATTTAAGGTTTGTCATTTAGAGTTCTTGATTGCCACAAGACCAAAGCACGGAGAAACAATTTTAAATTGATTACTGACTGCTCGTATACTCTATTTCAGTTCCTGGGTAGTGGTAAGGACCAGGCGACTGATGCGGCAGGACCGCGAAGGCAAGATTGTCCCCCACTAGCTTGGGCTGTCAAGAGGCTGAACCGTATCAAGTGGCATAGACCACGCATTAACGAGCATAGACCTACGACTGCCCAAGGAGCTGCATTTGAATATTCAGGCTGTATGGGGCAGCTAAATTTGTGATGAACGGACTCAATACAGAGACTGCCTATCGACTGTTTGTTGGTGTAGATATTTCTGCTGCCACTGCTGCCGTCGCTTGGATGAAACCTGATAGCAAAGTCAAACGACCATTCACTATCGACCAGACGCCGCTCGTAGATTCAAATCTGTTATTCAAGCTAATAACTGGATGTTAGACAAATTTGTTCAACGTCCAATGGTCAAGGACCTAACAACTCTTCAAAAACCAAAAAATTTGGTGATTAAAGGTAACAGGTTGCTACACGCTTCAACGAATTGTGTAGCATTGGGTAACTCAACGAGCATTCCTTTCAAGGTTCTACTCGCCGTCTTTGCGAGTTTTTGCATCTCCCCCTCTTTAGGGTTTTTCCCCGCTTTTGCTATTTCTCCCAACTGCTCTAAAGCCTCAGTTCTTTCCTCTGTTTTCAAGTTAGGATCGGCCTGAATTGCTACTTGTAATTGCTTTAGTAAGTCTGCCAATTGGGACGCTTTTGGAGCGGCAGAATCTTGTAATTGTCCAATGGTCTTCGTGACAGTGCCACTAACCGTTGCATTCTTTCCTACTGCAAGCTGCTCAACATTAATTGTGCCACCACTCTGGATAATTCCTTCATTTCCCGTGTTATTGTTCATAATGACCTCTTTGTTTTTATTAAAGTCAATGAAACTCGTTGCAGTTTAATTATATAAAGGTAACAAGTATCTTCACAGCTATTGTTGCACTCAAATAAGTCCTCCTACTTCTTCCGGTATGATGAGCATGTCTTAGCTGTCTGGGACTGACTAAAGCCAGCCTCAATAGATTTTGCATTGTCCGCCACCGAAAGGCTTTTAACCTCAACATAACGACCTGAAACAATCATTAATTATCATAGCTCACTATTACTGTTTGTAGTCCCTTTAAATTTGAGTATTCTTAAAAGTATAAGGACTATGAGGTTGCCGCCCACCACGTAACCAGCCACCTCCATCTTCTGCATTATTGCTGCTGTGTTTGTCTTGTTTGGGACTTTGCAGTTTTGGTAAAGCTAGCAACTACTGATTTAGCCTGTTCTCCAACGCTAAGGCTTTGAGCTTTGACAGAGCCCCCTGAAACAATTACTCCATTATTAAGTATTGCCGTTTGTCTCTCCTTAAGGTCCGAAGTATCTATGTTTTTACTATCCAAAAAGTCAACTATTCTATCTAAAATTTGACGCTCAATAACTTTCAAGTACATTTCCTTGTCCAGTTTTTGGAAATATCTTCTATAATTTGGAGAAGCTGCGAGTTCACGAATACTAGTGATTGCTCCGTAATTAAAAGTAGGGTTACCTTTAATTAGGCGTTCATTTTTTCTACGTTCTCTCCGTTTTATAAATGAGTTGAAAATTTTAGAGAAGCTAATCAAAAGTGAGAAAGGCCATAAAAATACTGTGATTAAGGCGGACTCCCATGCAAGTGCTAATCTTTTTAGCAGTGTTGGTTTGGGTTGCATGGTGTCAACTTTACGATATTCCTCTTTAAGAGGAGTAAGCAGGAAATAGCTTGCCTCTATAAATAGATTTTGACCAATATTTGCGAATCTAAGAAAGATTGATATAACAAGTTCTCCTTTCCAGCTCATTAGTTGGATACACTTATAGTGGCGAATTCCTGGCGTAGGATTTTCTACGAATTCTTTGAGGAGTGAGGGTGTTACCTGGATATGCGGACGTGTCAATGGATTAGGTAAAAACCTTGCGTCATCCCGAATTTCCTCTCCATTCACGTATAGTCCATCTTCAATGCTTAATCCATCTATCTTAAGCTCCCATATTGTTTTACTTACATAATTGTATAATTCCTTTACTTGGAAAGGTAGAGGTTTGAGAGTTCTATTCAATTCTTCCTTTCCTTTGTTAACGTCCAAAGCAAAAGACCATCCACCAATATCGAAACCTGAACCTACAAATGGTGAAAATCCACCATAAATAATAACATTACAATTTTGTTCATTAGCTATTTCTTTAAGCCTATTTTTTAAAGTAGTATTTCCTTCAAACTTCACGAAGTCTGGATTCAAATTTTTTCTTAACATATTGTTTGCCACTATTCTGTAGCGGCCAACCCAGGATTCCCAAAACACAATTGCACAAGCAAGTACAAAAAAAGGAGAAACAACAAAGTATCTTATATAAAAATCAACTGGGATAAATATTGAATAAAAAGGTTCCTCAAAACCTTCAGAATAATATCCGAGATCGTTTCCGGACGTCACAACAAAAATACTTAGTACAAACAGTATTGCGAGCACTATATCTCGAATCATTCTCCTTCTTCTAGCTGCAAGGCAATGCTTGACTACAACAAATGAATCAACTCCGTAGGATCTACTAATTGCTTTGTGTTCTTCTTCAATAATTTGTTCAATAACTTGGTTGCAAAAATTCGAGTTAAGATGGGCAGCAGCGCAAAGGTAACGTGTTGTCTCTGTATTCTTTGAGTCCATTATTTTTTAACTCCCATGAATTTACTAGGGAAGCTAGCCGTGTAAAGATTTTTGAAGAGATATACTGCAACCTCATCAAGGCATATGTCGTCTCTGCCAATAGTTCCTTCAAATGAAGCATAGGCTTTTCCGGAAATATTCCAAATTTTTTTCTCCTCTCTTCACTAGCAAGTCTTTCCGAAGCGAAGGAGTCGGAGTGCGAGCGCAGCGAGTGCGGTTGGCAGCGAAGCCCAAGTTTATTTGGATATGCAGTTGGCAAGCAAAGCAACGAGGATTTTTCTCCACACGAGGGTAGTACCGCAGGCATTAGGAAGTGAGGAGCGGCAGACCGCTTGACAGCAACTACCGTATCTTGCCTACTGTAGAACAAGCTTTGGCGTCCATGCGCGTCTGCCAAATGCTCTCGAATTACCTGCGCGATATAGTGTTGTTTCGTTATGATGCAGAAATTCAAGAGATTTACATTCTGACCGCAGATAACATTCAAGTTATTATACCACCCAGGGGAATCTGGAGGTTCATTTGATGAAGCCTAACTTCAAAGAAATGTCCAAGGAAGAACTAATTGCCTACATCAAAGAGCATCGCACTGACTCAGAGGCTATCTGTGAACTGTTTGTTAATCGTCGTAGCCCAGACGAGACAGCTACCTGGTATCCAGCGCCCTTGAACGAGGAAGGTGTGCGGATCATGGAAGAAGCATTTCGGGAGAAGCTTGGGTTGCCGCCAATATCTAAACAGAATTAGCACGGGCTTCATCTAACCTGCCTGCCCAGCCCAGATAAGATGCCTCTAGACTGGGAACCCCGAGAGCGATCGCTCTCGTTGGTTGCCACCTTCGTTACCGTTAACCTTTTTTTATGTTTTGAGCAAAAGACATGGCAGCCACTAGATTGCTACTTCTTGAATAGTAGCGAGATTGAGTAGTTTGTCTTTAGCGATTTCATCCTCAATTTCAGGTAGAACTGCGCCTGAAGCATAGCCATCGCGATCGCATCGGACTGCAAACTGACAAGAATCACAGATATGGCTACCTTCAGCTACTTGCGGAAACGGCTCTCCCTGCTCGTAACGTTGTAGCCAATGAGTTAGCTGGCTTAACAGCCGATTGAGTTTCTGCCCGGTTTTTTGGTGCTGGGCGTCGTTATAAGTAAATTTAAGGCTTTGGGGCTTATCTTCAGACTGGACAAACCAGTAAGTCATTGAAATCTGTTCGGGCAGGTAGTCACTGGTTTCAGCCAATACATATAAATATAGAAGTGTCTGCCAGTTTTGTTCTAACCAACGTCGGTTTTGAGGTTTGGGATAAGTTTTCCAATCCAGGATTTGAGCTTCGCGTAGGACTCCGTCCTTGCCGTAGGCATCGTCTGCAATCAACAAATCGTAGATAACCGTCAGCAAATACTCCTGAACTTGCAGCGTGCGGCAATGCTCGCTTTCGCGGAATTGGCTATTTGTGTCGGGTGCCAAAATCTCAGGTGCCGCACTAGCAAAAGCAGTCATCCAGCGTTGCAACTGAGCATCCTCTCGAACAAGCGATTCGATTGGCAAGCCTAGTTCTCGCTGTTGCATCAGCAGGTGAAAGCGGGTTCCCCACATCTGCCGCTCGTGTTGCTCTGGGCTAGAGGGGGAACCTAGTTGCTCTAAATAAGTATGTTGAAACTGACGCGGGCAACGTTCTAGCAAGTTCAGCTGCCCTTGGGATAATCGCATACAGCTATTACTTATCATTTTTTTAATTTTAACGAATTTTGCGGAATTCCCCACTCGCCTACGCGGTGGGGATGGATAGCGAGTTTATATTGAGGGTTCGATCCCTCAATGTTAACAATTCTTTTAGAATTAGATGTTGCAATCATGGTAAATTAATACACATGATAGTAACCCGCAGAGCCACGTTTGAACTATACCCAAGTAAAGCTATTATAGCAACCCTTCACTATCATAGACGGTTGCACAAAGAGCTTTATAATGCTTGTGTCTATCATCGAAAAACCGAATACCAAAGATTTGGCAAGTCCGTCACTTACTTTGACCAACAGAACTGCCTACCAGCTTTCAAAGAATGCTTGGACGCTTATAAGGATATTAATTCTCAAGCACTTCAGGCAACGGTGAAGCGAGTAGACTGTGCTTTTGTGCGGTTTTTCAGTGGTCTGTCAAAGTATCCGCGATTCAAATCTATCCATCACTATGGAGGATGGACATATCCGGCTACTAGCGGGTGGGTTGCTCACACTACGGGAGTTAACGGGCATCTGGAATTAGCCAAGATAGGCTCAATCCAGATGCGTGGCAAAGCTCGTATCTGGGGGCAACCAACAACTTGTACCATTGTGTATCGCAGTGGCAAGTGGTATGCAAGTATTACCCTGAAAGTTGACGATGAATTACTTCAACGACCTACAGGTACTGGCGCGGTTGGAATTGATATCGGCTGCAAGGTAGCACTGGCGATTACTGATGGAGAAAATCATCAATTCATCGATGCTCCCCAGTTTCTTCGTTCATCAGAGAAAAAGATCAAGAGTGCTTCTAGATCAAAGCGTCGTAAAAGGAGTTCAAACCGTAAGAAAAAGATAAAGGCTTCTCGTCGGTGGAAAAAAGCTCAGCAGCGGGTCAGTTTACTGACCCGAAAAGTAGCTAACCAGCGCCAAAACTGGGTTCATCAAGTCGCAACAGACATTGTTGGCGGTAGTAGCTTCGTGGCGACTGAAAAACTAGAAGTTAACAAAATGACTCGTAAAGGTAAAAAACGGAAACGGCAAAAGGCTGGTCTAAATAAGTCCATCTTGGATGTTGGATTTGGCATGCTTCGTTCTGCCATTCAATACAAAGTACTGGAAGCGGGCGGTGTGTTTGTTGAAGTCCCAACAAAACAAGTCAAACCAACCCAGACTTGTTCAAAATGCGGACACCAATGCAAAAAGGGCTTGAGCGAACGTATTCACAATTGCCAAAAGTGTGGATTCACCGAAGACCGCGATATAAATGCTGCTCTCGTGATGCTTTTATGGGCATTAGGAAAACTGCCGGGGGCGGGAACCGTCCTCGAAGGCGCGGATGCCTTTAGCTCTACTTCATCGACCAAAAAACGAAAGTTTGGAGGATCTATGAAGCAACTCGGGCAAGCGAAACGTCAAAAATCTGGGTCTAAAGCCGGGGATGCAGAAACCCCGGCCTCTACTTAGGCCGGGGTAGTTCATGGAACTATACTCCAGCACCTTGTTTTGCACCACTTCCCCAGTTGATGGCGAGAAGTGCTGTATCGTTTGCCGCACGGTTTGATTATCATTCAACCCTTCCAAGGTGATAATGGTGGGAATATCTTCCTGTATTTCTCCTTGAGGTGAAAGACGGGTGAAGGAGCCTTGCCAAGCACCCAGGTTCCGCATTAAGTATGTCCATTGAGACGAGGAACCGGAGTTTGCCATCTGGATGCCGAGATAGAATAAGGTTTCTTGAACTATAGCAAGCGAAAGTTCTTAGCAGCAAAAGAATTAAGGATAGATTTTTTACCGAATGCTTTAGCTAAACTAGATTCGTGCCTCTATAGTCCCAAGTTTAAGCACTATGTCCCTTGCCAAAGACTTAGAAACTCCAGACGTTGAGCTAGAAGATGTTATCTTTCCTCCTGGAGACATACTAAGCGACGAACCCCCCTTGGAAACTGAACTACATCTGCGGCAACTGGTACTGCTGATTGAATGTCTGGAATTGTGGTGGAAAGACCGTCAAGATTTTTATACTTTTGGCAATCTCACCATCTACTACAGTCCCCGCCAACTGAAATCTGAGCAATTTCGGGGTCCAGACTTCTTTGTAGTGCTAGGTACTGAGCGTAAACCACGCAAAAGCTGGGTTGTTTGGCAAGAGGATGGCAAGTATCCCAATGTAATTGTCGAAATCCTCTCTAATAAGACAGCTAAGACTGACAGAGGATTAAAAAAGCAAATTTATCAAGATACTTTCCGTACTCCAGAGTATTTCTGGTTTGACCCCAATAACCTTGAATTTAAAGGTTTTCAACTGGTCGGTGGTCAATACCAGGAGCTACAGCTTAATCCTCAAGGCTGGTTGTGGAGCCAGCAACTAGAGTTATATTTGGGTATCTACGCACGAAAGTTGCGCTTTTTCAGCCCTGATGGTCAGTTAATACCTACTCCACAAGAAGCAGCCGCTGCCGAACAGCAGCAGACGAAATTGGTACAACAACAGGCAGAAGCTGCACAACAACAGGCAGAAGCTGCACAACAACAGGCAGAAGCTGCACAACAACAGGTTACAGAACTGGAGTCTTTATTAGCTCGCTATCGGGAACGCTTCGGTGAGCTGGCGTGAAAGTTGAAAGAATAACATATCTTCCTAACAAATTCAGGATATTACCGAAGCCAAAATTAAATCAAACTTTGCTCAACACATACACACTACCCTCGTTGCCGCGTCCAATCCGCAGGTCATTATCAAGATAGGTAATATCGAGCCAGCCCTGTTGATCGCGGCTGTCAAAATTGAAATCAATTGCGACAAATTTTTTACCCGTTTCAATTTGCTGGACAAAATCCCCTGGAGACTGGTAGCCGATTAAGCGTTGTAAACCTAAAATTGACCGCTCAAATTTTACTTGAACCCGTTTTTCTGAAACTGGTTCGAACCGGGCGGTAACGCCGACTAATCCTTCAAGATAAGGCAAGCCATAAACTTCAGCAATGTTGTAGACGCTCTGCGTTTTGACGCGGATACACTGGTAAATTTGACCGAGTTTGAGCAATGGCAGCTGGTCAATGTTCAGCAGCCCCTTACTGGTGGTGTAGAGTAATCGCCAATTGCCGTCGAGTAGAAGCCCCGACTCGACCGGACGCTCTGTGGGGTTGCGGTCTTCTAGCTGAGCGATCGCTATCAAAATAGCTTGCTTGTCCTGCTCCGTTGCCATTAAACCGCGATTTATTCCGGCGATCGCTTCTAACAGTGAAGATTTTTCAATCATGGCCTCTCACCTCAACGCAATATCACCATTGCCGCTTAAACTATCTTAGTTATCAATTTTCTGCTGATTTGGCGCTACGAGCTTGATAAGTTTTTTGACGCTGCTCTTGACATAAGGTGAAGTTAATACATCCTATGTGTCACGTGATAAACTCGATATGTCTAGTTAGATTCATTTATTCCAGCTAAATTTTTATATGCTAAACTCTCCTTTGCGTGAAGAAGCTCGCAGTCAGCGAGCAGGTGTAATTCCCTCAAGGAATGAGTCTTCGCTGTTGGATTGGTTGGAGTCCAGTGGGCGCATGATACCGCGTGACGTTCAAGAACCTGAGTATCCGGCAGATGATGAAGAAGAAATCTCAGGGTTGATCGACGTTGAAGATGTCACCTACGATCTCGACGACGACGAAGACCTGGTGGAGATAGACGAGGAGTAGCCGCCGACCCTTCGGGTGACGCTCGAAGACTCGCTAGCGCTTCGCTATCGCCAGTTCCCTACGGCGGGAAACCCGCCTTCAGGACTGGACTCACCCCTAACCCCTAGTTAGTGAATTTCGTGGACGCTAAACCATCTTATGACTGGTCATTGAATTTCTCTGGAACCAGTTTGCTCGTGTTACTGGCGGTCGTATTAAGTACAGCGACTCTGATTATTGATCGCACGGCGAACCGCTTACCCTGGCAAGGGACATCGCTAACCTTGCCCCTGTTGAGCTGTGCTTTGGTAACAGCTGGGCTGGGATATTGGGTAGTGCCGCTCCTGCTTAGGCTAAAAACTGGACAAGTGATTCGAGAGGACGGTCCCCAAACTCATTTAAAAAAAGCAGGCACCCCGACAATGGGCGGGGTGTTTTTTGTACCTGTGGCACTGGCAGGTGCCTTGGTGTGGTCTGGCTTTACTACTGAGGTAATTGCAGTGTCTGCACTCACACTGGGGTATGCTGCTATTGGCTGGCTGGACGATTGGCAGATTCTGCGGCGTAAGTCAAATAACGGCATCTCGCCGCGAATGAAATTGGCATTGCAGATTGGTTTTGGAGCGCTGTTTTGTATGTGGTTGGCTTGGAATCAACCGGGCAGTATCACGACAATTGCTTTACCCTTTGGTTTTGCCCTTCCCTTAGGGTTGCTGTTCTGGGCATTGGCTGTGTTTGTGCTTGTGGCAGAAAGTAACGCTACTAACCTGACAGATGGTGTTGATGGCTTGGCAGGTGGAACCGCTGCTCTAGCCCTATTGGGATTAGGGGCAATGGTTGCTCCTTCTTCAGTTGGACTGATGATTTTCTGTGCCTGTATGAGTGGCAGCTGCCTAGGCTTCCTAGCTCATAACCGCAACCCTGCCAATGTTTTCATGGGAGATACAGGTTCCCTCGCAATAGGAGGAGCCTTAGCTGCTGTAGCCCTGCTAACTAATACACTTTGGGCGCTGTTCGTTATTAGCGGCATCTTTTTTCTAGAAACCCTCTCAGTGATGGCACAGGTGGGCTATTACAAAGCAACCAAAGGCCCAGACGGCATCGGCAAGCGCCTATTCAAAATGGCACCTTTACACCATCATCTTGAACTTTCTGGCTGGTCAGAACTGCAAGTCGTTGCTGTGTTTTACACGATTAACGCCATTCTAGTGCTATGTATTTGGCTTGCCTAGGCTCTATTTACGTAGTTGACTGACCAAGTGAGCGAGTTCTGGCAAAATCAGTTGTTGGACAGCCAGCTGGACAGCGTTAGTCGAACCGGGAAGGGAGAAGACTAATTTACTTTGATAAACACCAGCGATCGCCCTCGATGCGATCGCTCGTGAACCAATTTCCTGATAACTCAGCCAGCGAAACAACTCCCCAAATCCGGGCAAGGTTTTTTCCAGCAGGCTCTCAATCGCATCGTAGGTAGTATCCCTTGGCGCGATACCGGTGCCGCCATTAAAAATCACAGTATCTAGATCCGAGCGCTTACCTAGTACTTCCATCTGCGCTTGAATCTGTGCCGGTTCATCTTTAACAATTGTGTAAGCTCCCACAGTATGAGCGGCGTCGAGGAGTAATTGCTTAATTAGCTGACCGCTGCGGTCTGTTTCAGGGGAGCGTGTATCACTAACGGTAATGACAGCACAATTCACTGTCATTACAGAAGGGTCAGGGTGAGGCTGTTGCGCCATCTAATTAGGGGTTAAAGCTTATACGCAAGCAGTTGGGTACGAAAACTATGACTTGCTGAATTCCAGACCATGAGTTTCGCCATACCGTTCCATGAAGCGCATGAAGCGGTCCCATTCATCTGCGGATCTCATCAGGTGAGACACTTCTAATGCTTGAGGCTTACCATTGACAAATTTGCCCTTAACTTCCCGCGTTGTAATTACCCCTTCTTCATCAATCATGTACATCCCAGTAATTTCGTCAACGCTGCCACTGCTCAAAACCTTGGGATTTTGGAAATAAAACGTCGCAATGCCATTGCTGCCATCCCGCGAACGGGTGAGGCGCACATCGGGGACGACTTCTTCGTCGATACCTGTCAAAAACTGAATTTGAGCCATAATTAAGTGTGACTAACCTTTTCCGATTGTAATTCAGTATTCTCTCATCATAGTGAACTAGGTAGCCTCTCGCTAAGAGAGCAGGGTATCCCCTGCTCCCCTGCCCCAAAGATGCCCCCCTGCTCTTATTTTCCGAAGCCCTTGCCGCGATTTGTGGAAGGGAGACACACGCAGTTTTGCAACTGACGAAGCAAAGTTTCATGGTCCAAATTCTGCCCAATCAGCACCATCTGATTTTTCCGCTCACCTTTCCACTCCTCATCATCCATACTGAAGCGCTTGCCGCACAGGTGGAAGATATGACGTCTGGGACTTTCATCAAACCACATAATTCCCTTCGCTCGGAAGACAGTAGAAGGCAGTTGGTTATCTAAGAAATACTGAAACTTCCTGATAGACAAAGGCTTGTCAGTCTGAAAAGACAGCGAGGTGAACCCGTCATTCTCTAAGTGGTGGGAGTGATTGTCATGGTCATGATGGTCGTGGTGCTCGTGATGGTCATGGTCACAATCGTGGTCATGGTCGTGGTGATGATGCTCGTGATTGTGTTTTGATTGTTCTTCAAAATATTGGTCAGACTCAAATAAACCCACACTAAGAATTAACGGGAGTGACACATCAGATCGCGTGGTGCGGATAATTCTTGCCCCTTCCTTAATTTCCCCAATCTTTACTTCCAATTGCTCCAACTCGGCTTCATCAACTAAATCTGCCTTATTAAGCAGGATGATATCGCCATATTGAATTTGACTATAAGCCGCCTGAGAGTTAAATAAATCCAAGCTGTAATTTGCCGCGTCTACTACCGTGATAATTGAATCTAGGCGGGTCAAGTCTCGCAATTCAGTACCCAAAAACGTCAGAGCCACCGGTAGCGGATCGGCAAGACCAGTTGTCTCCACTACCAAATAATCCAATTGTTCTTGACGTTCTAAAACTTTGTAAACCGCCTCCACCAGGTCATTGTTAATGGTGCAGCAGATACAACCGTTACTCAGCTCCACCATGTCCTCACCAGTGGTGATGATTAGCTCATTGTCGATGCCAATTTCGCCAAATTCATTAACTAGAACCGCTGTCTTCACCCCCTGCTGATTGGTCAGGATGTGGTTGAGTAGGGTCGTCTTCCCGCTACCGAGAAAACCTGTAATAATGGTTACCGGTAAGCCGTGTTTTGGAGCATCCATTGATTTCGAGTGGTCGGAACTGACTGCTGATTGCATAGTGAGGCACACGAAACGTCAAAAAATTAGTACTGTAGCGTGGAGAGCGGATTAAACATTAGCATAGTGATGCTGGCTGCTGATATCCAGCTGCCCTCTCCTATTATTGCTGATCTGCTGATTTCATCATTGGTTTGTCATGACCTTAAAGCTTTATAACACCCTCACTCGTCGTAAAGAAGCATTTGAGCCGCTAGAACCGGGTAAAGTACGAATGTACTACTGCGGCGTGACGGTGTACGACTACTGCCACTTGGGTCATGCACGGGCTTGCATTGTTTGGGACGTGGTGCGGCGATATTTGCAATGGCGGGGATATGACGTGCAGTATGTCCAAAACTTTACCGATATCGATGACAAGATTCTCAACCGGGCGCGGCAAGAAGGGTCGTCGATGGAGGCTGTCGCCGAGCGCTTCATTCAGGCGTATTTTGAAGACATGGCGCGGTTGAATATTAAGGAAGCGGATGCTTATCCCCGTGCTACTCATACGCTGGATGGAATTAAGCGGCTGGTGTACGAATTGGAACAAAAAGGCTATGCCTACCCAGAGGCGGGTGATGTTTACTACGCGGTACGGCGGTTTGCCAGCTATGGCAAGCTTTCAGGGCGCAAGTTAGAAGATTTGCAACCTGGAGCGAGCGGGCGTGTGATGAACGAAGATCCAGAGGCTCACAAGAAGAAAGATCCGTTCGATTTTGCTTTGTGGAAGGCAGCAAAGCCAGGGGAACCGGCGTGGGAATCGCCTTGGGGTGCGGGACGTCCGGGTTGGCATATTGAGTGTTCGGCGATGGTGCGAGATCGCTTGGGTGACACGATTGACATTCATGCCGGGGGGGCAGACCTGATTTTCCCTCATCATGAAAATGAAATTGCCCAGTCAGAAGCAGTTACTGGCAAACCGCTATCTCGTTACTGGCTACACAACGGCATGGTAACGGTGGATGGAGAGAAAATGTCCAAGTCTTTGGGCAACTTCATCACAATCCGCTCGTTGCTGGATCGTCCGACTGACCCAATGGCAGTGCGGATATTTGTTCTCCAGGCTCAATACCGCAAGCCGATTGATTTTACTGATGAAGCGATCGCTGCCGCCACAAACGGTTGGAACACTTTCAAGGAAGGTCTGCTTTTCGGCTATCAATACGGTACCCAGCTGGGTTGGACAAAGGCAGGAGCAGGGGAGAATGAAGAATCCCTCTTGCCTTCTTACGTGCAAAGCTTCCAGGAAGCGGTAGATGATGATTTTAATTTTCCTGGTGGGTTAGCCGTTCTGTTTGAGCTAGCCAAGGATCTAGGCCGCGAGGGTAACATCTTAGTGCATCAAGGCAAGACCGAAACCCCATCGCAAGAGCTTCAGCAAAAGTGGCGCACGTTAGTTACTTTGGCGCAGGTTTTGGGATTGGAAGCTCAGCTAGAAGAGGAAAAGGGTGTAAGCGGTGGTCTAAGCGATGCAGAAATTGAGTTTTTAATTCAGCAGAGACAGAACGCCCGGAAATCTAAGAATTTTGCAGAAGCCGACCGCATCCGCAATGAACTGCAAACTCAATGCATTACTTTAATTGACAGCCCGGATGGTACTCGATGGCATCGCAATTAGATCGCTGAGTCAGGATGTGAGTTACGGTTGGGCGGAGTTTCTGGTTGCAGTTGTTGCCGCCCGTTACGAGTGATTCGCAACATATCCTTAAGTTGCTGCTCGATATTTTGGAGGACGCTATCAGCGTATTCATCGGCTCCGTTTTGCATCTCTTCAGACTCGAAGATAGCCCTTTGTCGCATCTCCTCCAACTCCTGTTGAGCTTGGCGGCGCGTTTGCTCAATTTCAGCCATTATCTGTTCCTGAGCGGCTTCATACTCCTGCTGCAGTTGTTGTCGGATCTGCTTAGCTTCCAATTCTGCTTGCCTAACAATGCCCATTTCATTGAGTATTTGCGCCGCTTTAGCTTCTGCTGCCTCAATAATTTGTTGAGCATATTGTTCCGCCTGTAGGAGAATTTCCTTTTTTTGGTGGACAATGGCTTGAGCCTCTTCAAACACCGGCGGTAAATTCAGGCGCACTAAATCCAGCTGGTTGAGCAACTGTTCTTCATCCACCAGTGTTTTACGAATCAGCGGAATGTGTGAACTAGCAAGAATCATATCTTCCAGTCGGTTCAGTTCCCGCTGGATATCTACGCCGGACGCTCCACCGTGGGATGCTTCAGTGGGGGAGCTGTGTTTGTTGCGATCGGGGTCGATGTTGGATGAGTCTGTGCGTAACATCGGTAGATATCTAGGGCAACGTGCGGAGGAACAAGATGATCGACGGAGCCACCAAATCTGGCAATCTCTTTCACCAGACTACTACTTAAAAAACTGTACGCATTTGACGTCGCCAGAAAAACGGTTTCAATTTGATTAGAAAGCGTTTTATTGGTATGAGCCATCTGAAGTTCCGCTTCAAAGTCTGAAACCGCCCGTAGACCGCGCAGCAGGGCTTGCGCTTGCCGTATTTGGGCATAGTTTACAGTGAGACCTTCGAAGCTGTCTACTTCTACATTAGGTAGATGCGCCGTAGATAGGCGAATCTGGTGTATCCGCTCCTGCTCAGTAAACAGTGGGGTTTTATTGGGGTTCCGCAGCACGGCGACAATTACCCGCTCAAAGAGCCGGCAACCACGCTCAATGATGTCGAGGTGTCCCAAGGTGATAGGGTCAAAGCTGCCAGGATAAATTGCAATCACGATCGTCTGGTGGAACGAGCGTCACTGACGCGATTATAAAGTACTATCTTTAATTTACCCGCCATATTGCCAGCCAGTGCTTTCCAGTAAAAGGGGTTCACCTGGACGGTGAACGCCAGCTGCAATCACTTCACCTACATAGACGGTGTGATCGCCTTTATCCACTGCGCCTACGACCTGACACTCAATGTAGCCCAGTGAGTCGGAAATGATTGGACAGCCGGTTTCACCTAGATAAAATTCCACATCTTCAAACTTATTACCAATACGACGCTGCGGCTGGAAGAATTTCTGTGCTACGTTCTTTTGTCCCGCATCTAGGAAGCTGATCGCAAACACTCCACTGTTTTTAATCATCTCGTGGGACTTGGAATCTTGTTTGACACAATTTACGACCAAGGGCGGCTTAAACGAAGCCTGCATCAACCAGCTAGCCGTGAAGCCGTTGACATCCTCCCCATCCTTAACGCCGCAGAAAATCATCAGTCCAACTGAAGAAGGAGCAACCATTGCCCCTAATCCCAATAGGGCTAGAGCAGCGGTTCCACCTGCCA
>Ga0115854_10124_pt1 | contig 16227 bp, 11 predicted proteins | sample InSIn2SAF170_FD_83868 | JGI IMG/M metagenome (GOLD analysis project Ga0115854, IMG submission 83868)
CCTCCATCATTGCATCCAACCAAAGGCACCCAAGAAGGAGGATGTAGTATACCTCCAAATCTAGGAAAAAAGTGAGTTGATACATTTTTTGGCCCGAGGGTTAGCGCGAGATGGACTTAATTGATGGGCTTAGTCTCGGACTTGTTGAATCCGGTATAGGTCCAAGTCGCCGCATGAAGGTTGGTAATGCCTAAGGCACAGGAGACAGGAGCGGTAATCAGGTTAAGGGTGGATCCGAGATCTATGACCACCCACTTGATGGTGGTATCTTTATAATGAATCTCTATGAATAAAGGGATGGAGATGTTTCACCTTTCTTCAGCATCCTGATGCAACTTCAAAAGGTTGAAGGAGAGAGAAGGGGCTCGCAAGGGTGCCAACACTGGGGCGAACTTCATCAAGGCTTGGATGAGCAAGTCACGTTGCTCAGGGAAGAGGTGCAAGACATCCATAATGGACTCCCATCATTCTGGTTATATAAGGATTGAACTAAGGAGTAAGGTCGAAATGGGGGAGATTGCAATGGAGGAGGTTGATCCAAATCAAACCATCAAATTCCAATTCTCAGAAGTTGTCATAACTACCCACCTGAGGTATAGCTAGAGACAGGTAAAGGTTATAGGACCTAGGGAAGATAGGTAGACCACCCAATAGCATTGACATAGGCCTTATTCATAGAGAGATAGTTGAGGTATAGGAGATCGTTTTTTGCTTACCTAGATTTTCACCTAATAAGAGAAGGTACCACTCTAACTAGCAATATGGATGGAAATTAGCCTTAATATGGGCACTTTCGAAGTGACAAATTCCCAAACTCTTCTTGCCTGGTGGGATTCTCCTGCCAAATACCGGTTCCACATATTGGAAGTGATAAGTATCAACACCTCCTATTGAAATGGAAAAGTGAAACGTATCGATCAAAAAGTGAAACCTTGGAGAAGGTGACTAATGAATCCATCCTGCCTGCTTTCATCATAGGGGTAGTAGGCCACCCTTACATGTATCCTAGTTGTGGGCTATCAATATTGTGACAATGGAAAAGTGAAACGTATCCATGTGATTTCGTAGTCTATTTCTCATTTCCCCTTGTTGATGCCCCCATTGGATCACTTAGGAGTCATATACTCCCTAATATACCCCCATAGATAGAGGTAGGTCACTAATCCCAAGCCTTACTACTAGCCCATAGAGGTATTGGATTAGTCCCAATTAGCGGAGTATCCTCGAGTCGTAGGGGTCAGAATCATCACATATATAGTGAGTGGGTACATGGTGACATGTATCGATCAAAAAGTGAAACCTTGGAGAAGGTGACTTAGGTAGTCCCAGCAGCCAGGAGTAGTCCTTGCCAATCTCAGAAATGTATTTCGTGGAAAATGGTGGGATACTCAAACACCTATCTCTATTGTGAGACTGGTTAGTGGCTTACCGGCTAGCGACGACCTTATGCCTTATGGTGGGCACTTAATGACTAGTGACTATGACTAGCAATGTGTTATTGGCTATAGAAATGACAACCTTTGGTAATAGTATAGGTAAGTGTATCACCTATTCCCCTATATTATAATGGCAAAGTGAAACGTAGATATGCGGATTCATATAAGCTCTATTCTCTTCCTATTGCTAAAGGTTAGAGCAGCATCCACATAGGATGTAGTACACCCATCCTCATATGGCTTGGATTATTTCCATTGACCAATCTCTAGGGAGATGAACTGAAATGCCATTTTAGTCACTAATAAAGTTCACTTTCTGCTACCAGATAAAATGGATATCGAACCCATCAAAAAGAATATTTGACTAGACCAAAATGTCAAATGAGGAAGTTTTTGATATATGTCCAAACCCACTTATTGTTGCCTGAGCCAAACCAAACTAGAGATTCTCTATGTTAGTCTTCCTTTCTTACTTATTGATTGTTATAGCGGGATCTAACACAACACAGTCTGGTGTATCATCTATGCGGTATCACGCCTCACGGGAGAACTATACCTATGTTTTTGATTGAAAAGGAAAAGTGAAACGTATCGATGGCGAGTCCAAGTTGAACGGGAGATATTTGATATATTATCACTCCAACCTCATATGGTCAAACTATATGGGGAACTAACTATATGGGAAAGTAGGCTATCCAACCAACCACTAGGAGGGCAGAGCTCTCATGAAATGTCCATCATAAAGAAAAGACAATCTCTTTTTTGATTCCGATGAGTATGATTCCTCGAACCCATTCAAATGAGGTTGTGACCCATAAAAAGAATGAGGGGCAAGCCAAATGTATCAACTCACTTTTTTCCTAGATTTGGAGGTATACTACATCCTCCTTCTTGGGTGCCTTTGGTTGGATGCAATGATGGAGGTTCCATACTGAGGGTAGGTTCCCCCTCATAGGTGGGGACCTCTCCCAAGCCCATGCCTACAATATAAAACAATAGTGAAGCCCACTGTATCCTGCTCACCTCACCGAACTCAGCTCGTAATATACATGAGCTAAGACGTAACCTCCCGAGTCATAGATCTCTCCTTGCTCTATCCCCTCCACCCAAGTTAGTGTATACACCAAAAGCTACTATTATATATGTCATTTCTGACATGCTCATGGTTGTTTTTCAGGGTGCGTAAGCACGCTCGACTAATAAGGACCCTTTAGGGGGCTCGACCATAAGGACCTTTAGGTGCTCGACTGATAAGGACCCTTTAGGGGGCTCGACCATAAGCCCCCCACCAAATAAGTAAATTGAAGAGGATGCGTTAGCATGCTCGACTGTTAAGGCCGCCATCACCTTTAGGTGCTCGACTGATAAGGCCGCCATCGAGACCCCCCCACCCAATAAGTAAACCCTAACCCTTTAGGGGGCTCGACTGATAAGGACCCTTTAGGGGGCTCGACTGATAAGGAGAGGAGAGGAGAGGGCCCTATATTATTTAGGGGCGGAGCCACTCACTATTCCGATGGTGAGGGGTCACTCACTATTCATATGGTGAGGGATTTCTCGCTCGACCACAAGGTCCGGCAGGGGCTCGACTGGCCGCCATCGATTTATCGCTCGACCAAAAGGGCCGCCATCGCCGCCATCGCCGCCATCGCCGCCATCGAGAGGGCCGCCATCGAGAGGAGAGGGACCTTCTCTGTTCTCTCTGGGCCATTGATGTGGGACTACTTCTTATCTTGGGTATGTCTGTTGGGGGTCTGTCTGTTGAACGGGGTAAGGTGTTTGAACGGGTATCTGGTGATGTGTCCTTATCTCATCTGGCGGCAACTTGGAATGGGTGCACCTCACCACTGGGAACATCAGCCACCTCCCTGACTGGCACTACCTGATTAGCGTGAATGAAACTACCGTACCTGTATGAATGCCACTACCTGACCAGCATGAAAGACACTACCTTACTAGCGTGAATGAAACTACCTAGCCCCTATCCCTGCTGAATGGCTCTACCCCCTCCCCTCTCACGCACCGAACCCGGACTTCTACGACGACCGACAAAGAGCCGACAAAGAGCACAGCAGAAAGAATAACGACAAGGATGAGGATGACACCCAACCAGTAGGACAAGGAGCCCCCAGCAGGCAAGAAAGCAAATAAATATAGAGAAGCAACTAAAGTGCATTGCATGGCGACCAGGGACGACACCAGGGATGAGAAGAGCGAGCAGTTATAAAGGCCAGCTAGCTTATGAGGCCAGCAGGGAAGGGAGGAGAGAAAGAGGAAGTCGAGGAGGAGGCTGCAAGCCCTCTGCAAGGGAGAGAGAGCCGCGATGTGGCCAATAAACCGCTCAATATGAATGAAGATCGAAGCTACACGACGCACCCTAAGTCTTTTGTCCCGACTTGCCGAATCGTAAGAGCCAAGATACAAGTTCCACCCACAAGGTCTGGTTCATAAGGCTGTTCCATAGGGGTTGGTAACTAGAGTAGAGGGATAAAAAAGCGTAATTACATATATATAATTATATATATCTTTGTATACGATATTCTTATCGAGTTATTTCCTTGCACTAGGAAGCGCAAGCCCCTCCGGGACCTTATGATCGATATCCAGATGCATAGTCCCCTTCTTACGTCTCTAGGTGCACTTCCAATTCCATAAGCATTCTAAGAAGCAAATAATTCATTCAGTCATTGTCATTGTGTTGAATAAAGATACCCCCCGCTTGGAGCATTGGTTCGAATAGCAGCCTTAAGAGGAGCAGCCCGCCCTGGAGCATTGGAAGATCAGTTCCTCCCAGAAGCAAGTGAGTGAGTGACCGGGATTGCTCTCTCTCACCCGAAGACCCATCCAACCATACCGGCGACCAAAGACGCCAGCCGTACCAAGCCCGTCAATCGTGGTAATTTCAATTATGAAAGGTGGCCTTTAGTGAATGGCTACCCCGTTCTAAGCCTCCTCGAAGTTCCCTGCCTCACTTCCGCTGGATGAATTATATGGAGTAACAACCAACAAGCAAGCAAAGCAGGAGATGAGCTAGAAGGATTGGCCCTTCTTTTCCTCTTCTTTATTTTGCCTGCATTCTCCCCTTAGAACCATATATATAACCGCATCTATTGGGTTGCGTGTACGTGAGCTTCTTCCTTTAGACACTAATTATTATCGACCGGCTAGGCGGAGTGAAAAGCATTCCACGTCCTTGCTCGAAACCCCCATTCAACGCATAGTTATTCCAATCATGGTGATTCCTGCCCACATTAGCACCATTAGCCACATTCTCTCACTATGATTCTATAGCTTTCTTATGGTTCTATCGATTCATCATCAAGCTTACGCGTGTGGAGGCGTGGTAAGGGAAGGAATGACTAAATAAAGCAATAAAGAAAGATACGCTTCTCGGAATCATATCGGAATGATCATAATAAGGAGGGTCAAAGTAGTAGGGCTCAGTGTACTTACTAGGGATGATAATAGTGCTCTATGCAGCAGTGAAGAGAGAGATAGGTAGGTCCTAATGCTGCTATGGGTAATCGTGTTATGGGTATAATAGGTAGATGTAGATGATTATATATTAGGGCTCATCAAGGTAGCAGTCCTATAGGTGGTAATGTAAGTCATGATAGAATTCAAGGTATACCTAGCCTTAGAGTTCAAGCAGACTGAATGTATGTAAGGGTGGTCAAAGTCATTGTATATGTCTATGGATATCGGCGAGGTTCGATATTCGCAGGCGTCTTTCAACACTTCCTTTCTGCTGACATTCCTAATCAATTGAGATGAAAACAGATTTGTCTTCACTTGATTTCTTTCGTTGGTGAGACCTGCCTACTCATGCACTGAGATGAAAGAACCATCCCTTCCTATTTGCTCGCTGGGAGGGAGAATTCCTATTCGTTTGTCCACGCAGCACCGTACTATTGTTGCTGCGAATGGAATCATTCCTATTTCCCATCCAATTCCATGCATCCGCTGACAAGCTCCGCCAGCTAAAAACCCTAAACTAGGAGGGCGTTAAGCCCGTCTCGACCAAAGGCCCGGTAGGGACTCACTATTCATATGGTGAGGGAGAGGAGGGAAGAGCGCTCAAACCTCCGCCAAGGGGATAACCAAAACTAAGAGTGTATTCTGCTCAACCCTCCGCCAAGGGAAAGACCAAAAACTAGGAGGGCCTTAAGCCCGTCTCGACCAAAGGCCCGGTAGGGACTCACTATTCATATGGTGAGGGAGAGGAGTGAAAGATGTGAAAACCTCGAAAGTGCCGCCAAGGTGAATAAGGAAAACTAGGAGGGAAAGAAGTACGGTGATTGGATTCGATCATGACGTAATTACATATATAATATATGCTTCTCGGAATCTATCTTCTATTGAACGAACGAGCGATTGACACGATCGAGAGAGGCTCATTCCCTCTTCCATCGAAACAAAGGGAAAGATCCATCCTTCGAGGTCCCAATCCTGCTCCAATCGAGAGAGAAACTGAGCGAAGGGTCTCGATTATCCGCGGGAGGGGGCCCTCGCGGGAACACCTTATTTGTACGATCTTGTGAAAAAAGGTTGGTCGGATGACTCCGATCGGTAGGGGAGGAGCTAGCCAAGAGTGCGCAGGTCAACAGCAAAGCTCGAGGACTCTGGGATAAAAATGAGAGAAACTCGCCTCCCACACTTTCTCCACCCCTTCCCTGTCTCGTACATCTACTCGTCTATCTAGGAACTCCAGACACCCTTACTTCCTATAAGCCAAACACAAAGCCAATGGAAGGATTGGTCAAATGAAGTAAGGGAACGGGAAACAGAACATCTTCCCTTCATCGCGCACTAACCGACCAGGCGAACAACACGGACACTATCTTGAAATTCTACCTATAAGGACATCATGGTGATCTAAATCACCCCGACGAACCCAACCCCATGAAGCAGCCCCGTACTTAGACCACTTACACAGAATCGGTCACCACAAACAGAAACCATAGAGTATGCGGTCCAATTCACAGTGTAGCGAAAGATCCAGATACCAAAACCGCGGACACAAGGATGGATAGGTACGGTCAAGTTGGTTCGAACAGGACGGTATAGGCCGGTACAGGGAGGGCTTCAACTAATGCATCTGCTGCCGTTTCTGCTTCTAAGGAGGATAGGGATGAGCTTGATTCCCATTCTTCAGGCACCCGCTTCCGATGGATCATATTCTGTAGTTTGAAGGCACGTCGTAGCCCGAGATTGAGGACCGGCAGCCCCCCCACCCAATAAGTAAATTGAACCTTTAGGTGCTCGACCATAAGGTCCGGAGGCGCTCGACCATAGCCCCCCCACCCAATAAGTAAATTGAATGCGCAAGCAGGCTCGACTGTTAAGGCCGCCATCACCTTTAGGTGCTCGACTGATAAGGCCGCCATCGAGAGGATGCGTAAGCAGGCTCGACTGATAAGGCCGCCATCACCTTTAGGTGCTCGACCATTTTTTGACTTATTTGAGGGGCAAATAAGTAAATTGAAGAGGACCTTTAGGTGCTCGACTGATAAGGACCTTTAGGTGCTCGACCATAAGGACCTTTAGGTGCTCGACTGATAAGGACCCTTTAGGGGGCTCGACCATAAGGGCCGCCATCAGAGGATGCGGTAGCAGGCTCGACTGTTAAGGACCCTTTAGGGGGCTCGACTGATAAGGACCCTTTAGGGGGCTCGACCATAAGCCCCCCCACCCAATAAGTAAATTGAAGAGGAGAGGACCTTTAGGTGCTCGACCATAAGGACCTTTAGGTGCTCGACCACCGCCTTTTAGTTACTTATTTGAGACCCAATAAGTAAATTGAAGAGGGAGAGGAGAGGAGAGGAGAGGAGGGAATGAGTCAAAGCCGTATCTAGCAACCAAGCTACTTACGGAGGCGGCTTATCCGCCTTCTTAGAATGTTTATCCCTACGGCGCTGCTCCCTTCGTAGTTTCTTCTCAGACTTCACCTTAGAACCATGTGTAGGGTGCTTGAACTGAGGAGGTCTTTGAATTGGAGATTCAGTCATAGGGCTCCTGACTGGTGCCTTCAGCTCCTGTTTAGACTCAAGACGAGCAATCCGCTCCAGCAGCTCCTGATTCATCTTAATCAGACGAGCAATCTGCTCCTGCAGCTCCTGATTCTCCTGATTCATCTCAATCAACCTATTAATCTGATAATGCTGCTCCTCAGTCATCTTAATAAGACTCTCAATCTGCTCCTGTTTCATCTGATCCTGATCCTGCAGCTCCTGATTCATCTTAATAAGACTCTCAATCTGCTCTTGCTGAAACATCAACTCATATTTGAGAATAGTGCTTTCCTGCCCTCCGAAGTCTATGATATCCTTAGGTAGTGTTGCTACCCATACATTGTCCACCCTCCTCTCCTCTACACAATATGAGCAAATCGTCTGCAAAGCAAAGATGAGAGATTCGTTCCTTCTGGAACTTCCAGTGGAATTGAAAGTTCTTGTTCGTGGTGACTTCCTCCATTAGCCCCGAGAATACCTGCATAGCAAAAGCGAACAAATAGGGGGACATCGGGTCCCCTTGCCTCAAACCTCTACTGTTACTGAAGAAACCGCATAGTTCTCCATTGATGTTAACAGAGAATCTAGCTGTTGTGATACACTCCTTAATCCAGTGGATAACCCTCTGTGGGAAGCCGGTGGCTTGGAGAGTAGCCACTAGAAACTCCCAATTAATAGTGTCATAGGCTTTCAATAAGTAAACCTTGAGAGCACACCTAGGGGAGCCCTTATCCCTGTGATAGTTCCTCATTAATTCCTGAGCAAGGAGGACCGGTAGGGGCTCACCATTCCGATGGTGAGGATATTGTCGCCAATTCTTCTACCTTCCACAAAAGCCGACTGTTGAATGCCCACTAAGGATGGAATCACTTTCCTCAACCTGTTGGCAACGATCTTGGATATGCACTTATAAATCGTGTTGCAACAAGAAATAGGTCTGAAATCTCTGAGGTAAGTGGGATTAGGCACTTTAGGGATCAAGGAAATCGCGGTGCTATTCAATAGATCATTTCCTGCCCGAGCTGAAAAAGGATTTGATTGCTGCAATCACATCATCACCCACTATACCCCATGCTTTCTTGAATAACTTTGCATTAAAACCATCTAGGAGCTTTGCCATCTTTTAGAGAAAACATCGTTTCTTTGATTTCAAGATCCGTGACCTCCTTTTCTAGATCCTACTGCTGACTAGGGCTCAATTTGGCACTGAAAGTATCCTCCAGGATGTCTCGATCAATGTGGGGTTGTGATTGGCTCCAGAGTCTACTGAAGTATCCTATCACTTCCTCCTTGATTTCCCCCTGTTTAAGAATTCTGGTACCATTCTCCTTTGTGATTGAACTAATGCGACTTACGCCATGAAAGCTACCCATTGCCTTAAAGAAAAAGCGAGTATTCTGATCCCCAAGACTGAGCCACTCTCCCTCCCTGGACGGTGAGGAAGGCTACTCCTCATCCCCGACTCTCGGCGGGCCTCTGTCTCTCTATCTAGCCCGTGATATCGACCCCCCTTTTCATAGAAGGGGAAAGATCTTCACAGTCGTAGGCGACGGAGGGTGTCGCCTAGAGGGTTCCTCAATCCAGAGAAGAAAGGAACCTCTTCATATACGAGAAATTGTTACGTTCAGTTTCCTACAGCAACCCACACACTAGCCATCTCTCTCGAAGAAAGCTCCAGCCCTTTCATAAGGCACTCACCGCATTCAGGCACTCCCGAACATTGCTCTTTTGGTCTTTCTATACCGGTAGCAGCCCTTTTCTCATCCACATCTCCGTTACAGCTCACCGCTGATGCCGCCCTATTACGTAAAGGCAGGCTGCCCTGACTTGACTCCCGATGCTCTACTACATAAGTAGTTCTTCCTTCCTTTCCTTTGGTGGATCGAGTGAGGGAACTAAGCCCTCCCCTAGTTTTGACCTAATGAGCTTTCTTTACGAATTCTTTTTTATATTCGATTGCCCTTAGCACAAGCGCTAAGCGATAATAATACCTTTCCCCCACCGAAAGTTTTGCCACTCCATTACAGCTTTTTGTCCTTAACCTAAAGGATCAAAGAGGTCATCTCTTCTCGGTCAAGGGGAGTGACAACTCGGCTTAGAGGATAGTGACCACTAGGTTCATGCTAGTTCCAACCTATGATTGTCAAGCTCTCGGACCTTCGCAAGGTTAGGAAACCTTCTTCGTTCTTTAACGGCTGATCATCCTAAGTTTTTACCGACAGTGGAGGAGGTGTGGAAGCAACCAGTGAGAGGCACTCTGATGTTCCAGCTATGCTCCAAGCTGAAGAAGCAGAAGGTGGTACTTAAGAAGCTAAACAAGGAGGAATTATCTAATCTGCCCGATAGAGTTAAAAGGGCTAAGGAGAGTATGGAGGCTGCCCAGGAATTTGTACAACTTAATCCAATGAATGGGGAAGGAATTAGGGCTGAAGTGATGGCTGTTCATGAGTATGCTTTGCTTAGGAGAAGTGAGGAGAGCTTTTACAAGAAAAAATCCAGGGTCCAGTGGCTCAGTCTTGGGGTTCAGACTTGAAAGATTTGTGTCGAAGGGCGTTCCACACAGGCAGACGATTCGTGAACATCGAAAAAATCCATAGTTTCGTCTGATTATAATCGTCTGATTCTGGTACTGGAGAAATGAACAGAGACTCAGACTAGCAACTGGTGGGCTCACCTCGATGTAATGGCGGGATAGACGCGGTTGCCCGTCTCGGAGTTAGCGAGAGCACCTCAATCAATGAGAGTCGAAGTTCTTGCACGTGGAAATGACTAAAAGAAAGGATTCCGAAAGCACGGGACTTGGCCGCTTGGCCTGCCATTAAGAAAGAAGAAAGCCAAAGCCCAGCAGGGGAAAGACCGATACAGATAAGGATAACCGGGGACCTGTCCTCCTAACTGCCTATCCATAAAAGTAAATAACCTGCGGACAAGAATAAAGAACTGAGGTCCAACTATTTCTTTGTTGCGTCCTGTCCTCTCGACCGCTATTGAACTACTAGCTACTCAAAGGCACGTAGGAATTCTTAAACCGGGATACAAGGACGGGTCCTCAGGCGGAGACTGACCTACGAATGCTAGGCGCGCTCGCAGACAGATTCTAGTAACTATTAAACCGGGCATTCATCATTTATTAGTAAAGAGCAAGAAAACCGCCTTGAAGAGCTTGATACCCAGGACTTTGAAATGGGGCGCAGGGGAAGGGCCCTACCTTTGCTCGAAGGCATGCAAGGCTATATTTCCTTGCCCCCGGAGGGACAAGCGGCTTCGCACCTTATTTATTGGCCAAGAACAAGGGGCCCGACTTGAAGTTCTCAGCCCCTTCAGCTTATGACCTGTCAGTCGGGCAAGGTTCATCTATTTCTAGCCTTGAAACCCGAAGCCCTCCTTTGGTCGAGTCACTTTCAGTATCTTCGCTAAGCTAAGGGAAGGTGAGGAGACGAATCGCTAAGGAAAGGGTGCGTAGGGGGCTTCTTTAAAGAAGAGTTACGTCAGGGCCTAACATCAAGTGTAGTTCCGTCAGTGGGTGCCTTAAGTTTAATCAAGCTATTAGCGATATGGGATTTCGAATGAATTTCGACGATCATTGTATTTACACTCGAATAGTTGATGGTGAGATTAGAATATTGTCATTTTATGTTTATGATATCCTTATTGCCGGAAATTCCGTGTTTGCCATAAATAGAACTAAAAATTGGCTTAGCTCCAAATTGGAGATGAAAGACATGGGTGAAGCTTCTTCTGTGTTTGGAAATAGCTGGTGGCTATGTCGGACAACAAGTCAAGGGAAGGGGTGCGGGAAGCAGCATCAAAGCTAGTAGCCGAAGTAAGGGCAAGATGGTGGTGGGTAAGTTGCTGGAAGATCTGAAATTGGCTAGGCTATCGAACTACCTATGCTACTTATGCTGGTTCAGCTTCTGCTTTTGCTATTATATGGAATTTATGGCGAGGGTGCTTCTCGTGCCTTTACCGTGGGGTCTCAATCTCGAACTAAAAAGGATGAGTCTCCATCCGCATCTGAACCCGGATGATCCACATATCACGGGACAATTGATCATAAGACAACGCAGCGCGCTGGCCAGACACTCCGCACCACCCGCAGTTGTTTCATCAGTTTTAGTATACCCAGTGAAAGCAGTACCAGCATCACCACCTCGCTAAGTTACAAATATAGTTCCAGTTGCCCGAGATGATAAGCTTGACCCAGAAGCTTATCCAATTCCAGGCGCAGATCCATATACAGATCAATCAGAAGTGGAGACAGTTGACTAAGTGAAGGCATCACCCTATCAATGGTAACATTGATTCATCAATGTAGGGTGGGCGTGGGAGCGAAGGCACCAGAAGTGGAGGGGGCATAAATAGAAGGCGGCAAAGAAAGCATTGGCATCATAGGCAAAGTAAGAGACAGTTCTAGTTGGGTTCAAATCCAGTTGATGATCGAGATCGATATATAATGCCCGCATCGAAGGGGCCCCGGAAGCACCACAACATTGGTGGCTACGCAGCTGTCCCTATTTCTGGTAGTCGAGGTGCTGCTGCCATCCTCTGCTGACTCGGATGCTTTTAGGGAAACTCGGTTAATTACCTCTTCGGGATCAACTGTTCCAGGTCATATACATTCACTGGTTCAAGGTATTATTATCGCTTAGCGCTTGTGCTAAGGTGTAAAACAGATTGACCATAGGGAAAGGACCTCTCAAGCTAGAAGAACAGAGGTTACTTTGTACTCTCTACGGATGCATGAATAGGCGGGTCGGTCAAATGCTGGCATGGGGCAGCACCGACTTCATTATTCTTGCTCACTCATGTAGGGGAAGGCTCTTCTCTCTAGATGCCCGGGCTTACATAAAGTGGCAGTATAGGCTGGGCCTTTGTGGAAATTGACTCTTTCTTTAAGTTAGACACCGTGTAAGAAAATAGGTTGTTATTGGTCGGTCCTAAAGGTAAGAGTAGGTTGCTCCTCTGTTCCCTACTAATTGCGTAAGAGCCTAGTTTTCTCTTCCCTCTGGGTGAGTCGCTTCTTTCTCCAGCAGCTATTGCTAAAGTCGGGGTTGGGGGTTTTAGGCTATACATAGCTGGCCCTTCCCTGTACTGGACGTTGTTGAGATAAAGGCTTTTCTCCCTGGATCTATTAAGAAAAGGTAGTCAAAGAGGGTCTGTTACCGACCTCCCTCCCAAGATGACGAGACTTACCGAACTACCTTTGCCGTAACTCAGAGAGAGAAGGCCGCTCAAGCAGAATCCGAGACTTTAAGATAGATTAACTTGCTTTCTTTCCTATTGCTTTCGATTGCGTGCTTTTCTTAACTACTTGCTTTAATCGTTCGTTCCTCATACCTATGAGCAACTTCACTTGCTTCAGGAAATTCATTAACTGGAAATGCTAATAAAGTACACAAATCTTACTCTAAAGAAAATAACTGGAAATGTGATTACCTGCAACTACTTGTTTTTATTCGTTCGTGAAGCTCTTCACCTGAACTCATAGTGAAGGTGCGCATAGGACTGACCCTAATGTAAGAAAGGGCCCAGCCCATGTGAGAGAGAGAAGAGTGAATTCCGATTCCTACTATGATGATGAAAAAAGCTAGCTTAGAGGACAGTCAGAATCCGATGCTGAGAGCTAATGCAATGGTTTAAGGGTTGACGCCGTATCGATCTAAGGTTCTAATTCGTTGACAGTCCTCTGAAGGCAGGTTGTAAATACAGCTGAAGGGCGAACAAAGACTAGGTTTTAGCTTCGCTAGATCGGATGGTCTTTCAAGCAACTCATCAATCCCATCCAGGAAGAGAAACCATAAAAAGAAAAGAAAAATGGCATGACCAATCCCCTAATTTATTAGTTTTTCAAAACTGAATTCTCCGCATATAGGTAATATGTCAGTTTTTCTTGATTTACCACAAAGAGGGAATTTGCAGTTCATACACTATTTACAAGCAATTACTGGCATCATTAAACGCATTAACCGGTCTCACGCATTAACTGGCAGAATTCCCCGCATTCGTTAAAGACACAGGGTAGACCAAAGCTACACTCGTCACTACGGGAACTTATAACCTTACCGATTCTCTTGACCCAGGCGGAGGTAGTATACTTATCCCCGATGGGAGAGACGTTGATTCAGTTTCACAAATTGATACTGAGTTCCATCTTGAACTGCTGGGATGCCTCAACTACCCTCCCCCACCCACAGTTGGTTTTTTTCCATCGATCCGACCAGCTTTTGGATGGGAGTTACATTGCAATAGAACTATTAGTAGGAGCGCCTCTTCCGAACAATCCAACCGGCTTGTCTTCACCCCCGCCAAACTAATTTGGATGGATAGCTCGAGCTACCTTATTTGGATGCTCCCATCGAGTCTGAACCCAGCTAGTTATAGCTTACCTGAACTGAACACCGGGGGTGTAGGGTAGGCAACATAGCAGCCTTCATTCCCACCTCAACAACTATAGGTACCTCACTCACCCGTTGCCTCATGGATGGATTATTCAAAGGATGGATGCCCCCAACAATGCTGAAGGATGGGCTATGATTCCCTGGGCCTTCTCCACCCCCGGTTTAGGGTAGCTCCTCGTTAAGGGAGGGTCCCAGCCAATACAGAGAGGACCATCGGGCGGGTTAACCCACAGTATCAAACTTAGGATGGTCAGAGAGGGTAGGGAAAGAATCAAATTCCTTCCTGGGTCCTCCGGTTGAGACTAACTACCGGGATCTAACTACCGGGCGAGAACAATCTAACTACCGGGATCTAATAAATGACTAGAGGGTATTCGACGAGCTTCCATCCTTGTTCTCTGGATGGCCAGCTAATACACCCTCGGATGGAACAAAAATGGATGAGGGCAATGCATCAATAGCACCAGTTGGAGCCCAAGCCTCTTCCTTCCGGTTGAGTTAACACCTTCCGGCATCGACTAGCAACTCGTCTGGCCTTCCGGTGTTAGCGTTATCCGGTATTGAATAGGCCAAGGTAATGAACATCAATTGAAAGTTAGGTAGTGGGGTTAACCGAAGGTGTTCAGTTCAGGCCTACTTCTGGACGGCTGGATGAGCTATCCTCGGATGGCCTTCACAGATTCTATACTATCCAACCGGGGGTCCTTAACAACTAATATACTTCCCGGCCTCCCGGGACAGGAAAGAAAGAACAATCGTTGAGTCAACCGGCTAGTTCCTTCCGGCCAATCAAAACTTTTTATGGTCCAGCTGCTGGGACAGACGCAGAGACTCCAGCAGAGAGAGACTCCAACCCAACTTTGATTTCTCAAAAACGATTTCGTTTGGTCCATGAAAGCTAAGGCGATTAGAAATTCTATTACCTTCCGGGGGCGGAAATCAATTTGTTCACTTCTGTCTCTCCGGGCAAACTTCTGTCTCTCCGGGCACCTTGACCTTCCTGCTTCTCTAGCTACTATGGTCCCTGCCTCCCAACATTGAAGCTCGTCGCACTTACGCGATAACAAGGATGGAAGCTCAGCTCGTCGCCCTAACCAATAGTAGGGGCCAGATTCTCTACTCTCCATCCCACACCCCCAGGGAGAACTAATAGCCTTCACCCCGGAGCTACGGCTTCTACCCTCTCACCGGACAGAAAAGATTTGTATTGTTCAACCAGCCCGGACAGTTCCTCCTACCGGGGGTGCTTAACTGAACAATCCCCCTCCTTATTATAGTTTTCTAGTTCAATAGGGGTCTTGGGGGTCTTAGGCTAGGGGTCCTTATATCTTATTAGGCAGGCAGATATCTTATTAGGAGGGCAGGCTCCCTTATATATTAATACGTTACATGCCTTCTCCTTGTGTTCGCATAGCCAAGTCAGTAAGAAAAGAATAGATATTACCCTCCCTTCCAAGTCAGTAAATGAATAGCGCTTGCCTATCTTGCCTAGCTGTATCGCCTATCTCGCCTAGCTGTATTCCCTATATATAAAGAAAGCTTCCAGAGGTCTTGGTACAGCATGCAAAGCCCCACACCAGCTCTACGGGGCAGCAGCAAGAAGGATAGATTGATTCTCTGGGCTGGAATAGAGGAAAGAATCGAGAGTGGCAAGACCAAGGAAAAGAGACGAAATGGGTTCTAACCGGATGGGGACGGGTCTGTCTCTCGGAACATTCGATGGCTATAATCGAACAGTAAGGATACGGGTATGTCTAACCTAAACCTAGTCGTAACTGTAGAAGCCTAATCAGTCCCGTTTGGCCACTGCTTTCCTTACCGGCAAGCCAATCCGTAAGACTTTGAAGTAAATTGAAACTTGAGTTGCTCGACCATAAGCCCACCACCCAATAAGCATCAAGGAAGCAGGCTCGACCATAAGGACCGGCAGGGTGAGGGATTTCTCGCTCATCCATCATATGGGTGAGGGTGAGCCTGTCGAACTCTCGACCTATGGGAGAGGTAACGAACTCTCGACTAAAAGGAGAGGGGCTCGACTGATAAGGCCGCCATCGATTTATCGCTCGACCATAAGGATGCGTAAGCAGGCTCGACCATAAGGACCGGCAGGGTGAGGGATTTCTCGCTCATCCATCATATGGGTGAGGACCGACAGGGGCTCGACTGCCAAGGATGCGTAAGCAGGCTCGACCAACGCCTTTTAGTTACTTATTTGAGAACCCAATAAGTCAATTGAACCTTTAGGTGCTCGACCAAAAGGGAGAGGTCCGACAGGGCTCGACTGATAAGGACCTTTAGGTGCTCGACCATAAGGACCTTTAGGTGCTCGACTGTTAAGGACCTTTAGGTGCTCGACCATAAGGGCCGCCATCAGAGGATGCG
>Ga0115854_10125_pt1 | contig 16216 bp, 18 predicted proteins | sample InSIn2SAF170_FD_83868 | JGI IMG/M metagenome (GOLD analysis project Ga0115854, IMG submission 83868)
TTTTCTGAAAATCCGCCATCGACTCGGCCGAGGTTACGAGGTCGAGGAGAGGGAAAGATGTTCAAACCCCCTTTGAGGAGTCATGCCCTCAACTGGAACGCTTGCTACTGCTTGGGCAGTAGTAGGAAGGACAGGAGTAGACTCGGTAGTAGAAGCTGGGTCTTCGATCATGTCGCGTGCCATCGATCTAGTTCAAATGGGACTCCTTACTTGAGCCAAATCAAAGAAGACTGTCCTCACTTTACTTTAGACAAAAAAGTTCAACATCCTCATTAACTCATTGAAAGAATGTAGGAAGACGTTCTGTTCTCAATTCACTTTCAGCCCTTCGCCTGTACGCTACTAGGAGAGGGTAAGAACAATCCCCAGTAACCAATATTCCAAAGCCCTCCTACTAGATAGGGGTCAGTGGAAAGATGGCGGCTACAAATAATGCATTCTAATGGGTCTAATGCCATCGTGGTATAAAGCTATAGACAGTAAGAGCTTCCTATTACCTATTAAGAGAGAAAAGATTAGGAAAGAAGATAGTGCGCTACTCGGATAGTTTCCTAATAGCTAGTCAGACTCGAAGGAAGGGAATGGGAAGTCCACCTTCAACTAGGCAAAAACAAGCCCTTTTCGTGCAGGTGAGTCGTGAACATCAGAGTCTGATCATAATCGTATGATAAAGATAGTAGCTACGAGCCCAGCTTCTCTCTCAGAAACGAGGGAAATCCGTAATCAGTGAATACTGGGACAGGAATGACCAACTTGCTTGTGGGATCCGCTTTACTCGGATCAGGGTTCACACTTGACGAAACGGAAAGAGAAAGACCAATCATTAAAGATTCAAAAGCGGATCATCCCTCTAAGAAACTATCATTTCAAGGCAGGCAAACCCGGAAAGAGAGATCCCGGAGAAGATTCTCGCTGACGTCAACCAGATGCACCGGAAGCTACCAGCTACTACTCACCAATCCAAACAAAGCCAAAGCCAGCCAGAAAGCTACTACTACTACCTTTCCCAGTCAGCCGGACAAAGCCAAAACTAGGCCAAGCCAGCAGCCAAGCTACTACTACCATAGCCAGGCAAGCCAGTTATACATGCATCTCCAGTTCCCGTTGAAACACTAAATTCTGACCTTTGTGATCGTGATCCAGCCAGATGTTCCAGATCCAGGCTTTCGTGGTCGAGGTGAAGAGTCCGAGTCTTGGTCTTGAGATAAAGAATCTGATCTTAGGGTCCCTCTCTACGAAATCTATAATGGATTCCTTCCCTAAAGAATCTCCATTTTCATGGCTGATTTTGGTTCTTGAGGATTCCCTCTGCTTCTTCGATGGTTTCCCAAGTTATAGGCTAACACTGATAGCAAGCCTGGGAGTGCACAAATGGATTATGGGTGCATATGTGTGTGCACATAAGTGTTCGTTGTATTGTAATGTGTAGCCGATGTGGACCTTCCCTGCGATTGCTAAGGTTGATCCCTTGCCCTGGTTGCTAGGTTGATGCCGTCTGACCAGCGATTAGATATGTCATTGTGGCTGTTAGGATGATCTGGAACTGCTATCAACCACCACTCTACCGTGCCTGCCATTGTCCTTGCATTGCCGATGAGATGCCTTTTTACATACATCATTGTTCAGCCATCCATCCCACTCCATTGGTTGATGACTTGGACTACACATTAGATTGCGGATGACGGATGAGAAGCACCCTGCCTTGCATTGTTTCTGTGACGACCTGCGATCAATCAATCATTCAAAGTGCACCCCGATCGATGTATGTGGATGTAGGCACCCCTATCTCTCTATCCATCTTATCTGTCTATCCATCTATGGCTGTAGCTCTTGAATGTAGGCCAGTGTCCGTGATTGCTCTGCTCCTGAATCCAGCCAGTGGCCGTGATTGAATGAATGTTATGCAGTGTATTCCCTGCCTGTGATTGATGGCATTGGTTGTACACCCACTCAGGTAAGGCTGCGCGTTTGATTGTTCTGAGACCCCTATCGAGATCGAACTAGAAAGAATAGTGAGAATATTTGGTAAGGTGCGAAGCCGCTTGTCCCTCCGGGGGGCAAGGGCGACTATACTTTTATGCTATTCACATCAGGGAATCAAATAATACATATGGAACAAACAAACCGATCTCATCGATTCCATCTGTTTATGCAACGCTCATGAACACCCCAGTCTACTATCACTGGAGGCCATTCGATACAGTTTATGACGTTCGAAAATCCCCGTTCTTTTCTCTCTTATTGCCGGCGATGGGTTCACCTTTTCTTTGTTCCAGCGCAAGCGTCCCTGTGCTTTGTCACAGTATTTACGTATAATAAAGCTAATAAGAGAATGAATTTCAATTGACTTATTGGGTGGGGGGGCTTATGGTCGAGCCCCTGCCGGTCCTCAGGTTGGGTAGATGTGTAGTGAGGAACGATAGGTAGTCTCGGGTAAAGATGGGTCATCTTTCTTTCTTATTCGAGCGAAGCTGATGCTGGAGGATACGTCACTGGGTAACCCTGGTATGGATATGAAGCTCCTGTTGCTTACGGATCTACAGAATCTGGGCTCTGCATCTCCCTATGCTTCTAGGTATGCTTCTAGATCTGCTGTTTGTAGCTCGGATACTGATAGGACAATTAGAGCAGGAACTACACGAAGGGATGCTACTTGTTCTGGTGAAAGAACTGGATCACGCTCACAATCTTGAAAAGCATAATCATAGTCTGGAACATCAGGCTCTGTATCTGGTTTTCGTAATGAAATAGGCTCTATACTATAAGCTCTACTATCAGGATATCGCTTACGAACTTCAGAATCTCTTATATCATGAACATAAGCATATAGATCTCTATCCCGAGCATCGGAATCTTCATCTCAATCACTAAACTCTTACTTTGGATAACAATCCCGATCACTAAGGTTGTATTACTCAGGTTGTATAGATCTCGGTCTATATATGTGACTGAGTAAACAGCATCAACCGCTGGGTCTACTACTATTCTAGGTACCTTTGCCCTAGCCTTTGCTCTAGCCTTTGCTAGTGGTGTTGCTCTACTGTGTATGCTTCTGGGTCAATGGATTAAGCTGATGGGTATGGACCTGCACTAAGTTCATATGGGACTGGATATGGTTATGGGTCCGAACGAAGAAGGGGTGCTTCTGGTTTTCGAAATGTCTCTGTGACTAAGGGTTATGTACCTGCATCTGGAACTACTGAATCAACCACTGGATCTCGTCGATCTGTAAGTGGGTGGTATACCTTAGCTGCCTATGCCTTTGCTGCTTCTGGGTATCGAACTGCTTGCTTTGGTGCTGGTGGATATGTATCTATTCCACCAGCACCAAATACCCTTATTTGGCGGGTAGAGATAGAGATGTGCACCTCGGCGAGATAGCGTAATTACATATATAATAACGGTGATAATACACCCTGCTTTGACTCATTCCCTCCTAATTGATAGCCCGGTGAAATGGTGGTAGTTATATATGAGCATGTGGTTCAGTCAGTTCCTTGCCCTCCTAACGTCAAGCAAGCGGGTTTTGGGAGATTCCTTGTCTGATTACAGACAAGCGATATACATTCCTTCCCGATTACAGGAAGCGCCCTCCCGGGTCCTTGCCCTCAGAAGCGTAAGCCCCTCCGGGACCTTGATTGAATGCTTGCTGGGTCTGCTTCCCGGGTTCTGGCTAGGCTCTTGCTTGGGTCTGAAGGCTTGCTTCATCTTTGCCCATACAACTTGCTTCAACTACTTATCCTTTGGCGGCGGTTTGAACATCTTTCCCTAGAAAGATTGGCCATTTTACCTTGGCGGCGGTTTGAACATCTTTCCCTCTCCTCGACCTCGTAACCTCGGCCGAGTCGATGGCGGATTTTCAGAAAATAGAGAGAGAAATCCCTCACCATCGGAATAGTGAGTGACTCCGTCGATGGCGGCCTTAACAGTCGAGCCCCTCTCCTCTCCCTTTTGGTCGAGCACCTCTCCTCTCGATGGCGGCGATGGCGGCGATGGCGGCGATGGCGGCGATGGCGGCGATGGCGGCCCTCTTCAATTTACTTATTGGCCCCTCAAATAAGTCAAAAAATGGTCGAGCACCTAAAGGTGATGGCGGCCTTATCAGTCGAGCCTGCTTGCGCATCCTTAACAGTCGAGCGAGAAATCCCTCACCATATGAATAGTGAGTGACCCCTCACCATCGGAATAGTGAGTGGCTCCGCCCCTAAAGAATATAGGGTGAGGTAACGTGTGAGGAGACGAACAACTCTCTTTTGGGGCCCCTCACCAAATAAGCACCCCATACGCCCCAAAAGAGAGGACCCTTTAGGGGGCTCGACTGATAAGGAGAGGAACGCGAAGAGGGCCGCCCTCGCCCTTTTGGTCGAGCGAGAAATCGATGGCGGCCAGTCGAGCCCCTACCGGACCTTATGGTCGAGCGAGAAATCGATGGCGGCCAGTCGAGCCCCTACCGGACCTTATGGTCGAGCACCTAAAGGTGATGGCGGCCTTAACAGTCGAGCCTGCTTACGCATTCAATTTACTTATTGGGTGGGGGGGCTATGGTCGAGCGCCTCCGGACCTTATGGTCGAGCGAGAAATCGATGGCGGCCAGTCGAGCCCCTACCGGTCCTCTCCTCTCGATGGCGGCCTTAACAGTCGAGCACCTAAAGGTCCTTATGGTCGAGCCCCCTAAAGGGTGATGGCGGCCTTATCAGTCGAGCCTGCTTACGCATCCTTATCAGTCGAGCCCCCTAAAGGGTCCTTATTAGTCGAGCGTGCTACGCACCCTGCCGGTCCTCTCCTTATCAGTCGAGCCTGCTTAAGCATCCTCGATGGGTACGAAAAAGATTGTTTCATATTGGAACGTGAGATTGAATCGTATTGGGAGATCTATATAGATTCAAGTATAACTAAAGCTAAGCATCGAAATCAACGCTGGGATCGAACCTACCTGGCATTGATACTTGGGTCGAAACCTACCTGGCATCGACCTCACTCGTGCATGGAGTAGCGGTTTAGAGACCCGAGAATGCATGGGCACACACCTGGATTGCATATGACTGACTCATTGCGCATAACCTGGCGTTATATATGATTATCCACCATATCACCTCTGAGGTAAGTCCTTTCTTTGATCCTCTCGGTCGTAGCTGGGAACACCTCTCTATCTAAGCTGGGTAACTTCTTTTCTTATATTCGGAGTCTGTCTGTTCTGGTTTGCTTGGCTATAGGCTGATCGGCTGTGACTGACACCTCCTGGGGCTGAAGTACTATCGGCAGGGTGGCATTTCCCGTTGGGTAATGGCTATCGGCGGGCTCAATGAGGTGTGCTACGTGGGGGGCTCTATAACAACCGGGGGGGTTATATGGAACAACAATTCGTCTATCTATGGAGGACTCTACTACTACTGGGGAGTTTATATGGAACAACAATTCGTCTATCTAAATCAGTGTCTCGGCTAGCAGCAGCTAAAACTCGGTATCCACTCATCTATCTATGCGGCAGGTTATTCCTTCCTTGCTCCCGGGTCTCGAGTGGTAGCGCTCCTTCCAAATCATGGTGGATCTTGCGGTAGCCATGAAACAAGGGGGCAAGCTGTATCGATCCTTCAACCATGAGTGTTAGCAATTTTCTGGTGAAAATGTAGGCAAGCGTTAGCAGCGATAAGTGTGATTACGACCAAATGAAAGTGGTGATGTGTGGGCAGGTAAGGTTACTGAGAGCGTAATGGGGGAACGGAAAGCATCCTAAATAACGTCATGGTAAAGTAAACAGAAAGCGTAATGTATGAACTGAAAGGGTGGGGCGGGTACAAAAAGGATGAATAACGTAATGGGATTGGTAACTTCCAAATGTATGTTTATAGGGTTGGTTCCTTTACTGAAAGCGTAATGGGGTATTGAATGTTGTACTGGGGAATGACAACTGACTGAATGCGAGACTGGGGGCGTAATGCGGGGCGTATCATCCATCGAGCGGTAGCAATCCATCCAACCTCATGGGGCAAGCGTAAGAACCCGGCAAGCAGCACACCTTCGCATACAACATATCATATGGGGACCACCCTCTGGCGACATCTACCGGCAAGCAACAAATCATATACCTATCTCTATTGAAACACCTTTACAACACCTCTGTTCACTGAAACCGGAAAGCAACACAAACTATACCTACCTCTCGCTATCGTTACACCTTTGCATCCAACATGATCTGGACCCTTTGGCGACATCTCCCGGCCAGCAGCAAATATATACCGTAAAGCGGCACATCATATTTCTCTATCTATTGGTCCACCTCACACGGCTACATCATCCATCCGTTGTACCACCCCTATTATCTATCTCTCTCTACCCCGGCATAACTAGTCCTCCCCCCCCCACCCAATAAGTAAAATAAAGTAAATAAAAGCAAGCAATCGCCAACGTCAATCAACATTGAACATCAACATCGAATTCATATCCACCTTGGTGGGTGCTGCTATGTCTGGCTTTAAGGGGGGAGGCTATGTGTGCTGCTACTTGTGGTGCTTATTGTGACTGGCGAGTATGTCTCTGTCTGGGTGCTACGCTTTTGGTGTTCTATGCGCAGGTGATGAAGTGCTTCCAGTACGTGTAGCTCAATTAGGCCTCCTCAAGTGTATGGGAATCGGGATCAACGTAGCTCAATAATAAAGCATAATTGTGTCACTTCATCATTGAATCTCTACGCGTAACCTACCTCATTGTGGAACCCTTCCTAATCGCGGAACCCTCATCTCACCTCATCATTGTGTCACTTTATATGTAATCTAGCGCTACGTGTCTTCAGTGAGTACTCTACTCTCGGTGTCTCTGTAAGAGTATCCCCAGTCAAGTAGCCCGGCCCAGTGGAAAATCCCCATCGTATTAGAGGCATCGGATTAAAGCAATCCCATCTATTAGAGGCATTCGATAAAAGCCCATCGCCAATTAGCGGAGTCAATTCATCATTCGTCAATTAGGCCATCCGAGTAGGCATTATGTGTACACTATGTGTAGCTGGAGGAGTAGGCTCCTTCGTCGCCCCTGTAGGCCCATTGTGTTTTGTATCGATTTAGCTCAAGCTAAGATCAACAAGTTTCACTACACTACTAGTTGGAGCAGCTTAGCATAAGCTAATTAGTTGTTAGAGCTGGTACTACTGAACTTAGTTGGATTGGACTTTAGAGAGCTGTAATAATGAAAGCATTGATTATATTCCCTAACTAATAAGAAATACTCTATATATGTGAAATTATTACATTCCCACCCATATTTCCACTCCTGGCTATGCTCAATTATGATCTCCTATGATAAGCTATGCCTCATGATCGGCTGACAATGGCTGGCTATCAACCTTCTGGAATGATCTTAAAAAAGAAATAGAAAAAGAAAGCTCAATTTTCATTGGGTGGAGGGGGGCTGAGCTCTAGCTAAGAAGCTAGAAAGGGGGATTACTATTTCCTATTCCATTCTTCTTATTGTAAAGAAAGAGAACCTACTTATAGAGCTGAACTAAGTGTGAAGCTTTGTCCCCTGAGCTACAGCGAATAACTATAAAGCGAAGAAGCTTAGTCCCTTTCCCCTCCCTGAGCGTAAGCGAAGAAGCTAGAGGTTGTGTCCATCCATCGCTATTTCTTGCCTGCTCCGAACCCAGGTAGTCCCTTTATAAATCAATCTATTCTGGTGGGGGCATGTTCTAGCTCTCAAGCCCATTCCAGTTGAGTAGCCCCGGATCCAAGCCCAGTTGACATGAACTGGACAGAACTATTTCATTGAACATAACGTCATAAGTGTGATACAGATAGGAACCAGCAGTTTTCAGCGGAGGATTAAGTTCTTAATCAATTGGTTAAACTCAATCAATATGCTCATAAGGTAACAACTTGTCTCAATCTATTCTGAGAGTGATTGAACCTGGCATTTCCATTTGACATGGGAGTACCAACATATAGTGGTGGATCGAAACCTCCGTGGATCCGCTACCGGGGCATCTACACCTTCCTGGAGAAAGTTTCTTTCCCCTTCCATCTGACCCTCTAAAAACGAGGATGCGTAAGCAGGCTCGACCATGAGCCCCCCCACCCAATAAGTAAATTGAACCTTAGGGCCGAGGTACGAGGGAGAGAACGCGAAATCTGAGGTACGCCCCCCCACCCGATCAATCACTTAGGTTTCATTGATCAACAACATCAAATTAGAAGAAGGTCATCTTGTGCCAACAAACACACTTTGTTGTGCCTGCCCCGACCGAACCTGAGGCCATTGATCATTCAATATCGTCTGGTGGTAATGTCAGATATAAAGTACAGTGTAAATGGAACTTAATGCATGGACTAAGATAAGTCTATTAAGGCTGCCGTGGGACTTATTCTCTAAGGGTAGTTGGACTAAAAGCAAGTAGGTATAGCTTACGGAAACAACTATAGTAGTTCTTACACTACTACAGGGGATGGGATCAATTGAGAATATCATGAATATAAGGACAGGGAAGTAGTTTCATATTTAGAGATTTCGACTTATTCCAACCATTTCACAGTATCAGTTGGGAACTGTGGTTGGGGTATGTTTACGCAGTGCTCCAAATAGTAACCAAGGATAGACATTTCTTATCATAGTAGGGTGGTCCCACCCAGCAAGGAGAGTCCTTGCCGATCTAATAAGAAGTTTCTTTCGTGTAGGGAGGAAATGGGGATACAACACCTACCTCTATAGGTCTGTTGACTTGGAAAGGGGGCTTCTATCATAAGAAACTTTGTGGGGTGGTGTGGATCGTGAAATGAGAAGGTTTTACTGATATTCAGTAGTAGTCCAAAGCAAACTTTTAAGGCCTGCGCTCAACCTGTCTGGTCCCACCCCAACAAAGCAGAAGACCTCTTTCGATATGTTCGGTAAGTGACAAACATTATCAATGTCTTAATGAGGGCATTCCGGCTATCATAGAGAAACTTCGTGAATGGGACGGAAGTTCTTATGGATGGAGACTACAGTCTTTAGAGCTAGTACTTATTGCTAAGACCTACCGGAAGGAGTCTATGGAACTGACTTTACGGACTACAGGCTTTCACGTATTTGAACTAAGAAAGGGGACTTGGGACACAACAACCTAAGAGAGATAGAGAGTTCAAGCCATAACTACTAGCCATTACTAGCTGCTATGACTAGCTGCTCTGGCTAGAGCTTATAGCATAGATATATGATATTGCATTTCTACGTGTCACTTTTCGCATCGATACGTCCTCGCCCTCCTTATGTCAGGCGAGCCCTACGTCCTTGCCATAGAATCTTGGAATCTATATAATAGAGGTAGGTGTAGTATCCCATTTTCACACTTAGATCAGCAATAAATCCTGGGAATACCTACCAACACTGCCAGTAGGAGAGAGTTGATGCCAGCAGCAGGTTTCAATGCACTTTATGCCTTATGCCATTCCTATTTACTGCTAGTCGATCCAAGATGGGACTAAGCAATAAGTGTCTAAAGTATATTACCAGAAGTCCATATGGCTAGTTAGAGTGGTACCTTCTTATTATTAGGTGAAAATAGAAAAGATAGGTAAGCAAACTATCTCCTATACAACTATCTCTCTATGAATAAGGCCTATGTCAACTATCTGCTGTTGCTATTGGGTCTACCTATCCGCCCTAGGCCCTATAACCTATACCTATATCTAGCTATGCCTTAGCTCTGCTATATGGAGCTATACGGTAAGTAGTACTATTAGCCTGTTGTCTCTCCATTCTTTGAAAAAGAGAACCTGGTAACAAACAATCTGAAGTTGAGTTGGAAGTGTTCCCGCTGCTCTGAAGAAGAAGAAAGCCAGTATATAAACTATCTATATATAAACTATGCTCTCTTTGAAGAGGCCTATGTCAACTATGCTGCTGCTGGTTCAACACCCCACCTAGGGTCAAGTGGTTACTATGAAACTGATTCAATCGTGACTCGCGCATATATATCTACATTTTCACATACGATATCGCCATGTAGACGCTATAATCGCATATCTACGTTTTCACTTTCCGATGAAGAATCTGCAAGTCTCTTAACCATAGAAACAGGTATAAATTGCATGGAGGAGTTGACCTTGTCCAATCTCTAGATCTCTACTAGTGTTAATATCTGATGTTGCATACAGACGTTTACAAAGAGAAACAGGTTTCAATCGATGGTTCAATAAATGGATGGCTTTTAAGGGTGCGACAGCAGGCTCGACCAACGGGAGAGGACTATTTGCGTATGATCCTCAAATGGGTGAATCATCGTATGTAACGCTTCCTCATTGCTATTCACTATTTCCCCCCCGTAGAGGTCAGATTCATGAGGGGTATGTGGGACCTCTCTCTTCTCTCGGCGGGTATCCATTGATGTGTTACTTCTCTTCTCCTCTGGGCCAGTGATGTGGTCCCTCTCTCGTCTGGTGGCAACCACTGCGTGCACATGGCCGTCGTTCACTGCGCATAGTCCTGTCCCGGGGTATGGGGGACATATATCTTTCGTGTATGTGGTGAAGGTGACTCAGATCTCGTGTGATGGTGCACTCTCTCTTTCTCTCGTGTATGGTGTGGGGCAACGGGGCTTATTGGGGATGTAAGCCAGCAGTCGGCCAGCAAGCAATAACTACTAACCAGGGCTTTGGAGTTGGGGGAATGGGAATGGTTTCTAAGGATAACCTCACGCTGAGCACTAACTGACCTCCCTGAATGGCTAAATCTGACCTGCGTGACTGGCTCAACCTAGTCCCTCTCCCTGGGTCTATCTATTTCCTCCTCCTTGAGGGTTATGTTCCAGTGACGTAGGTGTTGTTGTACTTGGCTGCAATGGGTGAGATGGGTGCGATGATATCACTCACATAGCCTCGTCCCTTGCACATATAGTCCCTTCCCGGGGCATGGGGTAACTCTTTTTGATCGGGTATGGATTGAACGGGTCCTTCTCTTTTCTCGCCTGGGGTACATCTCTTCTCTCGTCGTCTGTTGGTAACGTGGGGGGGCCATCTCCTCTCGGCCAACCCCGGCTGCCTTACTCCCGGCAAGTAGAAAAAGCAAGCCTTCTATCATTTCCTTGCCCACATGCTAGGTCACTTTCTCTATCACTACCACGTGCTAGGCAACTCACTCACTCACGTATGGCGCCTCACTTGGTGTCTTTTGGCGCCTTAAAAAGTATACGGGCAGTCGCTCCACCAAGGAAGTGCAATACCAAGGTCCCGGAGGGGCTTGCGCTTCCTAGTGCAAGGAAGAACAGTGGTCAGTGCTCCTTGAATGTCAATCTATAGTAGACGGGCAGTAGACGGGCATATCTCTCGATAGCAAGCTCATAAGCCAGTAAGGCTAGCCATTCCTCACGCAGGTTCTTTCCCTCTCAATGCCAGAACAAGGTGGTAATCAATTTGGCCTTACCTCTCAATTGGTTGTCCCTTTCTTTTCCAGATTCACGCAGGATCATTTCCCATATGCTAAGGCATAAGAAGTGGGAAAGAGGAAGTGAATGAGGCGGGTTACTCAGACGTTACGAAGAGAAAAAAGGGAGCATGATTGCTGAGATAACGGGTACCTGACGAATGCCTAAAAAGGACACAAAGATGGCCGTTCATGAGGCATGTAATCCCAACTAAAGGCAGTTAATGAAGCGTTCAACCATGCCTTCAACCATGTCTTCAACCATGTCCTTCAGGGAGACAACCCCATGCCTACTGCAAGGTCTTTCCCGTTGGTATAACCCATACTGCAAGGAAGGAAAGGTCTTAACCACGAGTTGATTCTTTCCAGAGTATATCTGTTGCTGTGGCTCTTATAGGCGTAGCGAACAAGATTGACCCTACTCAGTCTCATTCTTACATATGTTATATTCCGTATCTAATAAGCTGCCGGATGCAGGGCTATAGCGCTATAGGTAGACCACTGTAGTAACAGTAAGTAAGAATGCTCCGTTGTGGGTCAATGATGGACAAAGATGACGAGCGGATGCTCGATTCTTCCTTACTTAAGCCATAGCTCCGACCTTCCATGCCTGACGAGATCTACTTATTCAAATGCTGAATCAACTGGATCGACTAAATCGACTAAAAAGAAAGGTCCGGAGGGCTTGCGCTTCTGAGGGCAAGGACCCGGGAGGGCGCTTCCTGTAATCGGGAAGGTCCCGGAGGGGCTTGCGCTTCCTAGTGCAAGGAATGTATATCGCTTGTCTGTAATCAGACAAGGGTGAGTAAGCGAACTCTCGACTAACGCCTTTTAGTTACTTATTTGAGACCCAATAAGTCAAATGAACCCGCTTGCTTGACGTTAGGAGGGCAAGGTCCCGGAGGGGCTTGCGCTTCCTAGTGCAAGGAATTGATTGCTTGCTCGACAAAAGGAGAGCAAGGAACGTAGTGCTTGCTTGACGTTAGGAAAGCAAGGTCCCGGAGGGGCTTGCGCTTCCTAGTGCAAGGAATGATGATGAAACCTGGCCCAGTGACCTGAAGCTCACGTGCAAGCAGTAGTGACGAAGCTAACCTCAGCCGATGGTGCTTTCATTCCAGCTCCTGCTGCCTTCTAAGGGCTACTGGTCCTACTGCTGGATCTGGTTCGTCTACTGCTGGGTCTACTACTGTTGCTGGTACTAGTGCAGGTGGTGGGTCAACTGTATCAAATGCTTCTACTGTCTCTGCTACTACCTTTGCTTCTGGATCCGTATCTGTCACTGTACGAAGGGAAGCTATGACAGGAAGGGCGTAGACGGGCAGGGAGACTATACTGGTGATATGGAGAATCGACTGTTAGGGATACTGGTCAAGATGTCACTACTCCTGCTGCTGACTGATCTGCTCCTGTGTTTCCCGCTGCTGGTGCTAATAGATACCTATGCTTTTGTTACTCCCTCCGGGGATTGGGGTGGGTGGGTAAATAGTGGCTATAATAGTAGGGTGAGGGTGAGCCTGTCGAACTCTCGACCTCTGGGAGAGGCAACGAACGCTCGACCACCGCCCCCACCCAATAAGCATCAAGGAAGAAAAACCTCCGCGCTATATATATATAAAAATAGGGGTGAAAATGACAAATCTCGTAGGGAACGTAATGACATATATAATAGATCTCATTCATGACTGGAATCACTGGTCGAACTAAGCCTTCCATCCCCTTCCTGACCCTAGCATCCACTGGCAGGATCAAGTGGTATATGACTCAAATCCCATACCAACAGCGGTATCAGGCCTTGAAATATCGACCCACAAGGAGGGCTCCCATGACATAAGGAGAGATTGAAAGGGGAGCTGGGCCAAATGAAGGTCCGGAGGGCTTGCGCTTCTGAGGGCAAGGTCCGGCAGGGTGAGCAAGCGAACTCTCGACTAAAAGGCCGCCATCGCTCGACTGTTAAGGAGAGGAACTTGAGTTGCTCGACCATTTTGGTGGGGCCGCCATCGTGAGTAAGCGAACTCTCGACCGGCCCCCCACCAAATAATTAGGGGACCTTCTAGCAATTTGAAGGGAAGAAATATAAGTAAGAAGAGTTATTAGGAATGAAAAGAGAAGGAACGAGGAAAGAAGAAGCGACTGATGAGTGAGTGGGAGCGCTACGAAGAGCATAGAGCTATAGTTTTGAATAAACACCTCTAATATGATGAGAAAACCCAAGCACTTGGGAAAAACGACGGAGCAGGATCACGTAGAGCAACAAGTTATTGCGGACAGGAGTTTCAGATCCATGAACTTTGTACAAAGCATCCCGGAGGAATATGAGCAATCGGAGCGGAAAAGAAATAGGGAGAAGAACAAAGATTTCGTCCATTCCCCACCAATCCACAATAATACCTCTGTAACCGCGACGGATGATAAGGGGAATAAAAAAACTGGGGCCTCCGCGGGTTGCTTGGAGGAAATGAAAGGGGGGTCTCGTCGCTCGACCAAGTATGCTGCTGAAGCAACTGCAGAACATGTCGGGCGATCCGCAAAAAAGAGAGGGAAGCCAGTTGTAGTGAGAGTGAAAGGATCTACCTATCTCGGGAAAAAGAAAGCAGTGATCCCGAGCTCTCGAAAAGGAGTAGGGAGAAAATCTCTCATTATGTACATCCACGATGTAACCCAACTTTCACATAACGGATGCCGACTCCCCAGGAAACGTCGTGTTTAAATCTCATCATAAATTGATTAAGTTCTCCATTTACTTCTACCTATTATTCTTACTCACTCAAATTGAGGAATGAAAATCGCTCGACCAACGCTCTGCTGCTAGCTCTGGCTATGGTATAAGAGTCTAGCTGGCTTTTACTGGCTATGGGTATGCTACTGAAGCCCCTGCTGCTGGCTGCTAGATCAAAAGTAGAATAAAGGGCTAAGGCAGGTGGCTTAGATGGCTCTCTGGCTGGTGGTGGCTGGTGCTGCTTATGATGCTGGGTATCGAACTGCTTGCTTTGCTGCTGCATCTTTAACTACTCGTGCTGCTTCGACAGAATCTACTACTTTTGCTTCATCAACAGACTCTACATCTGCTAGATCTACTACTTTTGCTTGGACTTGGATCTGCTGCTGATGGGTCTATATCTACTTCTGCTTCTTAAGGATCTACTGCTTCTTCGACTGGTCAATCTACTTATGAATCTTCACCTGCGCTTGGAACTGGATCTGCCCCTGCTTCTCTCGTCTTTGGTGCCTCTGCCTTAGCCACTGGTACTTGAATGGGGTCATCTGGATATGGATCCGAACGAAGGGATGGCTCTCCAAATGGAAGGAATGCCGGCTCGGAGACTTTCGCTTCTCCTTGCACTATAATAATTCCCCTAGATGAGATGGCGAGGATGCATCATTCGCTACTGGTGCTAGCGGATCTGTATCTTCACCTGGAGGATATGAAAATGGCATTGATGCTGGTGAGGGGTAAACGGATTATGATTAAACCCCGTAAACTGGGTAAACTCCAACTGGCTCTCGATCTTAAACTAGCAATGGATCCGTATCTCGATCTGTTACTTGGGACTTTGTGAGTGGATAATCTCAAATGGGATCTTAAACATGAAGGTAAGCAACTCAATCTGCAATGGGATCTGCTTCCTGTGCTCCCGGTTATTACTTTGCATATGAAAGTGCTTAGACTGGGGCTAGCATTTTGACTTGTTATTAACCCTTCGCTCCTTCATGCTGGATCAACTTAATAAACAACGACCAGCTTTGGAATGGAACAGAGGGAGATGAAATTGGATATGGGAGCGGGCATAAAAGCCAGATACGTAGGCACCGGAGACAGCGGGGGAAGCACCACTAGCAGTTTCTTTAGATCCTCCAGTCCCAGTCGTTGCGTCGTCCTGTACAAAGGCAGGTGAACCTGCAGCATATCGAGATCGAGAGCTAGATGCCTGGGTGGGTTGACTAATCACCAGGTGTTTACCCATAATCTATTAATCCACCAGTCAAATAAGCACCACCGATAGGAAAGGCTAAGCACGTCAGACATGCACACACGAAAAGATATGCGCATAATACATATACACATGTGGATGCATAGGTATACTAGCTGGTAAATAAGCTGGCACCGGCTAAGCAACTCAATCAATGGATGGGTTCACATACAAATGTAGGAACAAAAGCTGGCTCTGCATCTTCATATGGAACCGGGTCATCTAAATGGTGGGTTCTTACGGTCAAAGCCAAACCATTGTAGAGTCCAAATGCGATGCGATGTGTTGGGATGCTTGTTAGGATCTTATATATATATACACTTGCTTGTTGCTTTGGATATCTCCGAGGCTAGGTTCAGGTGTTGATGCCAATGAGTCAGTTGATCCACCCCTTGAAGTGCGAGGACTTTTTCCAACGTCCTTGCTAGTTGCAAAGACAGATCCAATTCCAGGCTCATATCCTGTTCGAATCAAGCCCCTCAGCTCGGATATTCACCACTGAGACCCAGATCTACTATAAGAATAAGCGCGTGGTAGACTTATCTTCCTTGCGCGGCAGGAATAGCAGGAACAATAATAAGGTGCGCTGGGCTCTATATATGGAAAGATGCCATGGATCATAGTGTATGAAATCCCATCCCTGTTTGGTACATCTAGAAATGAGCGTGTTTCCAATCCAAACATGAGAGGTTTTGGGAACCAGGCTGTTAGGATTAATAGATTGATTCATGGACAGATGGCATGACACTTTAGCCCATTCTATAACCAACAGTTTGACCAGCGGCAAATCAATATTGATATCGAGACAAATCTCCAGTTGGAGATTCACCAGCTAAGACAGAGGCAGGTTACCCGGCCTCAGACCC
>Ga0115854_10087_pt1 | contig 16177 bp, 19 predicted proteins | sample InSIn2SAF170_FD_83868 | JGI IMG/M metagenome (GOLD analysis project Ga0115854, IMG submission 83868)
GATTAGATGTGTCTAATCAGGCGACTAACTTTTCCTTCTTTAATCTGCTCTGCATAGTAGCTAGCATCCTGTGTAAATAACTGCATATCCTTCTCCTATCCTCATTTTTAAAATCATTATTTGTACTATAGCGTCTGTTAAATTTATATTTTTAGTCATTCTTGAGCAATTCCTATTTACAAAAATTTCATCTGCTCTGAAAGCACTCAGAAAAAATTACACCACATAATTTTCTTTGCAAGATAACCCATGCTTATTGAAGTACAGCATGGGTTTTGGTTATCTGATACCAGTTCAAATGATCTTTACGTTCAGAGGATTTATAATCTACTATTTCTCTTTTTTCTTCTCGAATAGGATCCGCAATGGGCACAGATGAGAGTAAACTTTTTGTATATGGATGTTGCGGATTTTGGAATAACTCTTCCGGTCTCCCTATTTCTACTATTTTTCCTTCCGTCATAATGGCAACTCGGTCACACACATAGGGCACAATTGATAAATCATGCGTGATGAATAAATACGCCATTTTTTCTGTTTCTTTCAACTTTTGGAGTAAGGTCAAGATAGTCGCCTGATTAGACACATCTAATCCCGAAATAATTTCATCGGCAATAAGCACTTTAGGGTTCAGAATGATGCTTCGTGCTAAGCCGATACGTTGCCGCTGTCCGCCTGATAGCTCATGTGGATACCGTTCAAGTAAATGCTCTGTTAAGCCTACTTGACGCATACTTTCATGTACTCTTTTTTGCTTTGCTTCTCTAGATAAATCAGGGAAATGAATATTCACACCCTCTTGCATAATTTCTTTAAGTTTCATGCGTGGATTCATCGCTGCTGAAGCGTCTTGAAAGACCATCTGAATCGCTTGTTTATCTACTTTGCTTCTTTTAGGCTTTAATCTCTCTCCTCGGAAGTAGATATCTCCTGTTGTTAGTTTCTCCAGTCCCATTATTCCTCTAGCTAAGGTTGATTTTCCGCTCCCTGATTCGCCGACTAAACCGATCAATTCACCTTCGTGAATCCGTAATGTAATATTTGAGGCAGCTTCAACAGATCCATAATGAATGGACACATCTTGTAGTGCTAATAGTGCTTGATTCGTCATTCTGAACCCTCTTTTTCTAATGAACGAAATATTTCTTTTCGTTGTTTAATATTATCCGACAATTCAACTTGAGGCGCTTTAGGATGAAGTAACCATGTAGCAGCATAGTGCTGCGGATTGACTTGAAAAAAAGGAGGTTGTTGTTCATAATCAATTTTTAACGCATATTTACTCCGTGGTGCAAAAGCATCACCTTTTATTTGTTGGGATAAATTAGGAGGTACTCCCGGAATACTGAGTAATGTTTGATTCGAATGAATATCAGGAATAGATTCTAATAATGCCCACGTATATGGATGTTGCGGATTATAAAATATATCTCTTTTGGTCCCATGCTCTACCAGTCTCCCGGCATACATAACCGCGACTCGATCAGCCACCCCTGAGACAATGCCTAGATCATGCGTAATAAAAATTATCGAAAATCCTATTTTCTTTTGGAATTTTTTTATTAATTTTATTATTTTGTCTTGAATACGAACATCTAGCGCAGTTGTCGGTTCGTCAGCGATGAGTAATTCTGGCTCGCCACATAACGCGATAGCAATGGCAATTCGTTGTTTCTGTCCGCCTGAGAATTCATGTGGGTACTGTTTCATCCGCAAGTCAACATTATCTAATTCACAGTCTGTCAACAGTTGGATAGCTTTTTGCTTTGCTGCTGCTTTCGTTATTGTATGATGTTGTCTAATGGTTTCGATTAGTTGGTGACCAATTGTGAGGGCTGGATTTAAGACCGTCATCGCATTCTGAAAAATCATCGCTATTTTTTTACCCCGAATAGCTTGCCATGTAGTCTGCGAATGAGTCAGCAATGATTGATTATTAAACCTTATATCGCCATCAATGCGCCTATTCTTCTGATCCAGTCCCAAAATTGTTCGTACAAGGACTGATTTCCCTGAACCTGATTCTCCTACAATTGCGACGGTTTCTTGAGGATAAATATCCAAGCTAATCCCTCGAACCGGATAAACCGCTTGTTGATCTTGAGTTATGGTCACTTTCAAGTCTTTTATCGTTAAAAGGGGTGTTGTCATCATTAACCTCCTTCACTCTTCGTATCAAAAGCATCTCTTAAGCCATCAGCTAATAAGTTAAAAGCTAGCATAATGATTGAAATAGCCGCAGCCGGATACCACATTTTATGAGGATATAGCAGAAATGTCTGGTAGCCATCATTAATCAGCGAACCCAAAGAAGCATGTGGTACGGGAATACCCACACCTATAAAGCTCAAAAATGCTTCATAAAAAATAGCAAACGGAATGCCCATCATAATTTGAACGGCCAGTGTTCCCATTATATTCGGTAAAATATGTTTAAAAAGAATGAATAAGGATGATTGACCGAGTAACTTCGAGGCTAAGATAAACTCTTCTTCCTTAAGACTGAGTGTTTGATTCCGTACAACTCGCGCTGTATCCATCCAACTTGTTAAAGCAATGGCTAGTACAACTGAGGTAATAGTTGATTTAAGTGCTAACAATAATAAAATAATCATAACCAAACTCGGTATCCCAAAGAAAACTTCTAGCGCACGTTGCATTAAGGTGTCAATTTTTCCCCCAAGCCAACCAGAAATCAGTCCGTAAGAAACACCAATGATGCAATTAATCATCATCGCTGAAAAAGATACAAGTAAAGAGATCCGTATGCCATATATAATACGTGTTAACAGATCTCTGCCTAAACTATCTGTTCCCAGTGCATAAACAACTGGGGATGATTCATCCGACTGATCTAATGATTCATACGCATCAACAACTTCCCCACCACGATTAACTCGCTTCCCATCAAACCACGAATAGGCTGACAAGCTTTCAATTTTTGGTGGCAAATTAGTATGATTGGATCGTTGCTCAGTAGGCGAATAATCTGTTAACCACGGGGCAAATAGTGCCACCACTATAAATACTATAATAATGATTAACGACACCATGGCACTTTTTGACCGTAAAAACCGCTTCAATATTCTTTTTTTATTGGATGTATTGAGAGAATCTGCATAATCAGTTAACTTATTTTCTTGAAAGCTAAAGTCTTCCGAAGACATGTGCTTTGTTTGCTGCAATAAAGAATTATTATATGCATTATTTAATAAGTTCGATTTCATGAAGCTTCCTCCTCTATTAAGTGCACCTTAGGATTGATCGCTGCATGAATAACATCGGTTAAGAAGATCACACTGATTAATAAGACCGAAAATACAATCGTCATGGCCATAATCACGCTATAGTCATTACTTAAGATCGATTCGATAAATAAATGCCCCATGCCTGGAATTGCAAATATTTTCTCTACAGCAATTGAACCAGTAATTAATCGAGCCGTTACCGGTCCTAGTACGGTTAACATCGGTAACGCTGCATTCGGCAATGCATGGACGAGCATCACTTTAAATCGGGGTAAACCTTTTGCATACGAAAATTCAATGTAATCCGATGACAATACTTCAATCATTTCACTTCTAATCAACCGTGCAGCAATAGCAAGTGGCGTCAGGGAAAGAGCAAGAGTTGGCAAGATAGTTGATCGCCAACCTTCATTCCAAAAGGCAATCGGAAACCACGTCCACCTCACTGCAAATAAATACTGCAAAATAACAGCCAGTACAAAAACAGGTGTTGATCGTCCGAAAATAGCCAGTGATTGCATTAGCGTATCTCCCCAACTGTGGCGATAAATAGCAGAGATAAAGCCCACGCCTATCCCTGCTATTGTTCCGACTATTATCGATTGGATGCCTAATTGTAGTGAAGGCCCCATTCGACTTGTAATCATATGACTTACCGCCGCATTATTTTGTTGAAAAGACAGCCCGAAATTCCCCCGTATCATTTGATTCATATAAATAATATATTGTTTATACAACGGTTCATTCAGGCCATAGTTTTCGTACATTATTCGGATCTGTTCATCTGTTAGATGGGCTTCTGTTGAAAAAGGTGTCCCTGGCATGCTATGCATTAAAAAGAACGTTATCGTAATAATGATCCATATGGTAATCACTGATATACCGAATCGTTTTAAACAATATTTAAACATGCCTACCTCGCATTCTATTGATTCAATTTCACATTTCTAAAGTATAGATAGCCGCTGACTGGAAGTGTTTCGAAGTTTTCAATCTCAGGATTTACTAGATAAGATCGTTGATTTTGGTGTAATGTTGAGTTACTAGCATCTTCATATACCTTTAGTTCTTCAGCTTCCATCATAATATCACGACGTTTACGCGGATCTGTGCCAAAGTCATATTTGGCTTGATCTAATAATTCATCATATTTTTCATTGTTGTATTTAGCTAAGTTAATACCATCAGAATAACTCCATTCTAAAATCGCGAATGCATCTGGCAAGAATGGTGTATTCGTGTAATAAACTAAATCCCAGTCATCTTTCCCCATACGCTCATACAGTGACATTAATGGCAATTGTTCAATATTAACTGAAATGTTTTCCAAATTAGTCTCTAATTGTGATTGAATAAATTCCGCAACTTGTGGATCTTGACCATCTTCAGATACAATCATCGTCAACTCTGCTGATTCAATGTCTAACTCTTTGAATGCTACATCCAATTCTTCTTGAGCTTTGGTTGCATCAAAGTTGTAATAATGTCCAGCTTCTTCACGGAAGTCAACACCCTCAACATTTTTATCTAACTCATATGGTACATACCCAGTTACTGGCAATGATCCATCTGCTAGAATATTTTCTGTCAATTCTTCACGATCAATCGCATAAAACATTGCTCGACCAAAATGATCATTAGCGGTAATATCTACTTTTTGGTTCGCTTCCATATTCCCTGAAAAAGTGGTTAGATCCTGAGCAAATCCTTCATGTGATTTAAACTCTGGTACAAAGTCAGGGGTCAATGTTGCAAAATCTAATTGACCACTTTCATATAATTGGACGGCAGTTGATGTTTCTGGGACTACTTTAAAATCAATTTGATCAATATCAACTGATTCATGATCATAATAGTTCTCATTCTTCACAAGAGACCATTCAGAAGCAGAAGTCTGCCAATTTTGAATTTTGTAAGGTCCTGAAGCCATAAAATTATCAGCGCTCGTTCCATAATTCTCCGCACCGACTTCATTATAAAACTTTTCTTGAATCGGAGCCCAGCGTCCTCCAGACATATCATAATCAAAGATAGCTGATGGATATGCCAGGTGCATAACTAGTGTCTTGTCATCCGGAGCCTCTACTCCTAGTTCTGACAACTCCATTTCGCCTGCTCTAATTTTATCAGCATTTACGATAATTTCGTCTGAAGTTGAAGGATAAACAGCTGATTCTGGATCAATACTACGTTGAATTCCAAACACAAAATCGGCTGCAACAATTGGGTCACCATTTTCCCAATAGATATCATCCCGTAAAGTAAATGTATGTGTTAATCCATCTTCACTTTCTTCATGCTTAGCCGCCAGCCCTAATTCTACCTCATTGCCATTACCCGTTTTTCGATACATATTCTCAGTAATATTCAAATACATGTTAGTTGTTGGCAAGTCATATGTTGATCCATCTAATGTAGATAATTCTGTTTTTGACTCAAATGTCACAACCTTTTTATCTTCTGTTGATTCAGTTGTTTGCTCTGCAGATCCATTATCTGTCCCGCCTGTCTCGGTTCCACATGCGCCTAATAGCAATGCTGTACTAAGTGCGACTACCAATCCTTTTTTAAATAATGCCATTATATATTCCTTCTTTCTGATATTTAATTTTTAATCTCTATTTAGTGTCGTCCTATAACTCCATCTCAGCCAAGGTCTCCAATGTGTATCGGCGCTTATCTTCGCCTGGAATGAGCGGGACAATGAGGAGTTCATCCGCATCGGTTATATCGATGAGTTGTTGTAATTGTTGCTGCACATCTGCGGGAGTACCGATAATTGCTTTATCCTTGTTCTTCTGAATACAGTCCTTATCCTCAGCACTTAGTTTATATTGAGCAGCTGTTTCCACAGATGGAAAATGAGTAAATTCACGATAATCATGCTTCCCTAACATCCACACATCGAGTGCTCGCTCTAGTTCAGCAGCTTCTTCTTCAGTCGGTGCCACAGCTACGGACAGTGCAATACTGACAAGTGGCTGCTTTAAGAAGGGAGAGGGCTTGAAATGATAACGGTAAGTGTTAATGCCATTTTGCACGTAGTCCATTCCGACTAAGAATTTCCCATAGACATAGCCTAAGCCAAGCTTTCCTGCTTGTTGTGCTGTTGAGGGAGAGCCCGTGGTTAAGACAAATGGAATAGGATTAGCCTTAACATTCGGGTGGACAACCATATCACTAAAGCGGTGGTCTTCGTCCACATCATTTTGTAAGTAGTAAACCAAGTCAGCTACTTGCTTTTGGTGGTCTACTTCACTTGTGCGGTATTCATTCAATGCTTCGCGAGCAGGTTTTACTCCCGGATTGTTCCCTAAGCCTGCATCCACACGATCAGGGAAAAAAGCAGTTAATGTTTTTAAGTTTTCGGCTACTTTCAGCGGGCTGTAATGTGGTAACATAATGCCACCCGACCCAATACGAATCCGTGTTGTTTGGTTTAACAAGTGCATCATAAGCATTTCAGGTGCACTCGAGGTAAACGCCGGTACATTATGATGCTCAGCCACCCAAAAACGGTGATAGCCTAAATGTTCAGCTAGCCGAGCACGCTCTACCGTCTGAGCAAGTGCTTCTTCTGAGGTTTGGCCTTCATCACGAATGCCGTAATCTAAAATCGACAGTAGTGTCATTGAACTTCCTCCATTCATACAATGATGGTTTTAGCTTAAAATAAGATCCACTAATTGTTCTGGATTGAGTGCCCCAAAATATTGCTCAAACTCTAGGCCGTGCAAAGCTTCCAGCAAGTCTTCGCGTTCCGTCCGTGTACCAATCAGGGCTTGTTCAACTTCTGAAACATCTCCCTTAGAGAAGAAATCGCCATAAATCTTGCATTGATCGATACGGCTGGCTTGGATCGATAGGGATACCTCAATTGTACCGACATCGAATCGTTCACTTCGATTGTATTCGTATTGAGGAGCTTGACCGTATACCCAATCCCAATTGCTATATTTTTCTTCGACCAACTGATCAATAGCTGTCCAATCTTCATCTGTTAAGATATAACGCTTTGCTTCAGCCAAGTCCTCTACCTGAAGTAATTCTTTGAGCATTAAGTCCTTAAATTCCATATTCGTAACATCTTGGTACTTATCTGCCAAGTGTGGACGAATATTGGTCACGCGAGCACGAACGGATTCGATCCCTTTTGAGATCAACTTCTGACGATTTGGTGTCAAACTCTTCACCATCGCTTCCGGATCAATATCCAATAATAATGAAAATCCGCCATACAAGCGATCTCCTACCGGCATCATTGCTGCTCCGGATACTTTTTTATCATGAATAACCAAATCATTCCGGCCTTTTTGATCGATCTCAGTTACGCCGAGATTTTTTAAGGCTGCAATCGCTGGGGCATAGAATTGCTTGTAGTCTCCAACTAGGCTATCTTCAAGAGGCAACAGGAAACAAAAATTTACACTGCCATTGTCCAAATAAATTGCTCCCCCTCCCGTATCACGGCGTACAACAGGCATATTATGCTCTTCTAAGAACTTTTTACCTACTTCTTTTTCGGGATTTTGGAAGCGACCAATCTGGACATGCGGATCACATATATACGGGAAGATAAGGGCTTCGCCTGGTTTGATATGTTTTTGGGCATATACTTGAATAGCTAAGGAAGTTGCCCCATCTGTCATAAACTTACCATCACGAATTGGTTCTACTAAGTACATTTACTTCTCTCCTTTGATCTGATTAGCTTGCATTAATGTTTGTTGGATATCATCTGTTAAACGAATCGTTCGCTGACGGATTGCTTGTGGTAATCGATAACGCTTCTGATTCATAGGTACATAAATGGCTGCTGGGTTAGATTCAGTACGATCAGTAAATGGCTGCTTAATAAACTGTGGTGTGGTAAATCCAACTCCAATTTCTAAATACAATACTTGACCAGTTTCATGCTGAGCAAGGAAGGCTTCATATCGCTCCAATTGAACATAGAAGTCCGCATCTTCTACCATTCCTTTTTCGGCGTTGCGCTTATTCACTTCAAGATAAGCACCGCACCGCGGACAGTAAGGAATCAATTCATACGGAATCGTCATCTCTGATTGTTCTGTCACCATTTGGCGGATTAAGTCATCTTTCCGATATGTCTGAGCATGGCAGAACTGACTACACTGCATTAAGCCGTACTCGCCCTGGATATGAAAGACTTTTTCCGGATCATAATCAGCCGCCCAAAAAGCATTATCCGCATTTGTCGTAATAATGTGATATGGCTTATCGGCTAGTAAAGACTTCAGCGCTAGATAAGATGGTCCGACAGGTTGATCCAAGTAATTCAATGCAATGAAGCGACTTTGGAATGCCCAGTATTCCGTAATACTCTCATAATCATACAAACTCGCCTGGAGCATATCAATTAAGCCATACTTCTCGATAAAATCGGCAAAATGATCAGTAAAGCGCTCGCCACTGTATAAAAAGCCGTCTGCCGCTGACATCCCGGCTCCAATCCCAACCACCACCGCATCAGCTTCTGCTATTAATTCGCATAGCTTCTCAGCTTCAGACTGATGGGGTAAAATCTCAGCTGTCCATTTATTTTGCGTCATCTGAATCATCTCCTTTCGCCGTTAAAAGTCGTTCGTATATTTCTTTATCTTTATCCGTAAAGACATTAAATACTACCTGCATCGGTTCGGTATGTTTTGCTAAAAATGTTGTGACTTCTTGAATAGCGATTTCGGCAGCTTCTTGTTGAGGAAAGCCAAACTCACCTGTTGAAATACAACAAAAAGCCAGACTAGTTAACGATTGTTTTGTCGCTAACGACAGACATTGCTGATAACAATTAGCTAATAAATCCCGATGCATTTTGCCTACTTGCTTCCCTTGCACATTCGGCCCTACTGTATGAAGGACATAATTGCTGGGCAAGTTGTATGCTGGGGTCAATTTTGCTCGTCCAACGGGTTCTTTTCGCCCTTGTTCTTGGATTAATTCGTGACAATCTTGGCGTAGTTGAATACCCGCCTTGGAATGAATCACGTTGTCAATACAATTATGTCCCGGCAAATAACAACCTTCTAGCTGACTGTTGGCTGCATTAACAATCCCATCAACGACTAAAGCTGTTATATCTCCTTGCCAGAGATAGAGTTGTAAGCCGTTTTCGAACTCACGCATAGACGTTAGGGCTGCCAGTTCAGTTGTTGGCTGGTTATACGCACCTAATACCTTATTTTGTTGCTCAATCCACTCATCCGGCATGGGAGCAGGTGGGCGGACATTGACTAACTTGCGATAACAGTGAAAATAATCATCCATTGTATGCAACTCAGGTAATGGTCTATTGCTCCCATACTGTTCTTGCCACAAGGGGTGAATGACCGCTTCCCAGGTTGCCTGTAGGGTTATTTGATCTTCCATTATTCGTCTTCTAACGCTGCAAATTCAGCTTCATCAACATCGGTCAACTGAATTAACCAGTTCTCAGCTTCATCAGCTGAATTCAATAAGTTAGGTTGGTCAACCGCAGCTTCGTTTTTGGCATGTACCGTGCCACTAATTGGCGTTTTCAGTTCAATAACCGTTTTCGAAGCTTCTAAAAAGAGAATGAAGTCTCCTTTTTTCAATGTGTCTTCGAAATTGTACTCAACAAACGCCACGGTCCCTACATCATCTTGCAATTCAGGGGTCATTCGAATCGTGTAAATATCATCTTGTTTTTCTACAAATAAATAATTTCCAATTTTTCTCATAATTATACTCCTTTTTATTCCTATCTGATTGTAACTTATCCATAATTTACTCGTCAATAGTCGGTAGAAGAACTTCAACTTAGTTCGTTAAAAAACCGTTAACATTTAGAGATTTATGATTGTTTTGATACGTATTCTAAGCTAAATTAATCAATATTGTTTTCTAAAAAATGGTCTAACTATTCTTTATCTTTATAGTACACTTCCACCATTTTCAATCCTACTGGTGAAGCAGTTCGACTGGCAGCTTGACGCTCTTTTGCTTGCAATATGTCAGGAATCGCATCCGGACCCAACTTACCATCCGACACATCGAGCAGCGTCCCCACCATGATTCGAATCATATTGTACAAAAAACCACTCCCGCTAAAACGCAAAATATAATCTGTTCCTTCTTGAATTAAGCACGCTTCATAAATTTCACGCACGCGGCTATCCACTTCTGCATTGACGGCTGAGAAGCTCGTAAAATCATGTTCTCCTTTAAAATGCTGTAGGGCTTGCTTAATGCGGTCAACATTCAGTGAATGCGGATGATGATACGCGTATAGTCGTTTGAATGGATCAGCTTGTTTACCAGTATAGAGCCGATATTCATACATTTTCCCACAAGCATCGTACCGTGCATGAAAAGTGTCAGATACTCGCTCCACTTTTTGAGGGACAATATCGCTGGGCGTATTGGCATCGATCGCTCGCAACATTCCCTCCTCTGAAATATAAAACGGAAAATCAAAATGACACACTTGTCCCGCGGCATGTACACCGGCATCTGTCCGTCCCGCTCCATGAATGCGCACAAATTCACCCTTCGCTATCCGCTGAAGGGCTTGTTCAAGTTCACCTTGAATCGTCGGTACATTCGGTTGAACTTGAAACCCACTATAATTCGTCCCATCATACGCTACAGTTAATTTATAACGTTGCATCAAGATTTCATCCTTTCTCAATCGAAAAGAGCCTGCACTACGCAAGCTCTCCTGTCTTCTCTATGTTCTAAAAATAATAAGGAAAATAGCCATTGCTAGATAGATTCCTAACAAATACGTATCGCGTCGCTGCCAAGTAAGCTGACGAAATTTTGTTCGGCCTTCTCCCCCTTTATATCCCCGTGCTTCCATCGCTGTTGCCAATTCCTCTGCTCGGTTAATCGAGCTAACAAATAGTGGAATCAACATAGGAACAATGGATTTCATTTGGTTATACAAATTTCCTTCCCCAAAATCGATTCCACGGGCACGTTGAGCATTCATAATTTTCTCCGTCTCATCCATTAATGTCGGCACAAAACGCAATGCAATACTCAACATCAACGCAATCTCATGCACAGGCACCCCAATCTTTTTACCAGGATGTAATAAATATTCGATCGCTTCGGTCAAACTCATAGGCATCGTTGTCAACGTCAATAAAGTTGTCATAAAAATAATTAAGACAAATCGCATAAAAATAAACGCCCCATTGACAAGACCTTCCTTAGAAATAACGATCACCCACCAACTGAATAGTACATTATCCCCTGCTGTAAAGACAACTTGCAATAATACTGTAAATAAAATTAGCCAAATTAACGGCTTGACACCATTAATAAAGAAACTTAACTTGATATCTGACAAATAAATACCGAACCCGACAAACAAGGCCAGTCCTAGGTAAGTAATCCAGTTGTTAGCCAAGAAAATAATCACGACAAATAATAGGGTGCTCAATAGCTTTGCTCGCGGATCCAGTCGGTGAATAAGTGAATCTCCCGTCACATATCGCCCAAAAATTAGCTTATCCATCATGGTGATCACCTACCTTCTTCAGCGTTGTGGCTAATTGTTCCGCCAATTCTTCCGTCGTCAGAGGCAAGTAATCAAACTGCCAATCATATTGTGCTTGCAATTGGTTGGCAAGTTCCGTGGCACTCGGTACACCCAGCTGTAAGCTAGACAACCAGTCTGATTCTGCAAAAATTTCACGTGGATCTCCTTGGCGGCGCACTGTCCCGGATTCCAACACGATTAAATGATCCGCATATGTTGCCACATCATCCATCTGGTGTGTCACTAAGACAATGGTTAATCCCTGTTCTTTATGTAAGCGATAGAACATATCCATAATTTCTTTTTGCCCGCGTGGATCTAACCCGGCTGTCGGCTCATCCAGTACTAATACTTCCGGCTCTAAAGCCAACACCCCTGCAATCGCAACTCGGCGCATCTGTCCACCTGATAGATCAAAGGGTGACCGCTCCATGAAGCTAGCATCTAATCCCACAACTTCTAGGAGGGCTTCTGCCTTCGCTAATGCCTCTTCTTTCTCCATACCGAAGTTACGCGGACCAAAAGCAATATCTAAACCCACCGTCTCTTCAAATAACTGAGCTTCCGGAAATTGAAAGACAATCCCCACTTTTTTTCGCAATGGTTTTAGCTTCTTATTCTCGCTATCGGGTGTAATTGTCCGATCTCCAATTTGTACTGTCCCTTCTGTTGGCGTCTTCAGTGCATTCAAGTGTTGCAAGACCGTTGATTTTCCACTACCAGTATGACCAATCAGTGCGGTATATTTCCCAGTCTCAATCATTAAATTGACATCATAGAGCGCCCGACTTTCGAAAGGAGACCCTATTTGATAAGCATATCCTACATCTTGGAAACGGATGTCCATAACCAATCAATCAACCCTTCTTTTGTTAAGTAATTATCTGGCACCTTAATATTCTCTTGTGCCAAGGCTTGCTTCAACCGCTCAGGAAACGGTACATCAAGTCCATAAGACATTAAATTTTTCGTCTGCGAAAAAATAGCTTCCGGTTTATCGTGATCAATAATCTGACCACCCTTCATGACTAAAACACGGTCACTCGCTGCAGCTTCATCAACATCATGTGTAATAGAAAGCACCGTTAAATTCTCTCGCTCTTTCACTTCTTTCACCGTCTGCAAGACTTCTCGACGCCCGCGTGGATCCAACATACTTGTCGCTTCATCTAGAATCATAATCTTGGGCTTCAAGGCCACAATACCCGCAATCGCTACCCGCTGTTTTTGTCCACCTGACAGACGAGCGGGTTCTTTCTCAGCGAAGTCAGTCATGCCCACTTGAGCGAGAGCTTGCTCGATTCGCTCAATCATCTCTGGTCGTGGTACACCCAGATTTTCCAGTCCAAATGCGACATCATCTTGCACGGTAGCACCGACAAACTGATTATCTGGATTTTGAAACACCATCCCAACACGTTGGCGGATATCCCACACATTTTCCATCGTTAAATCTAGCCCATCAACTTGAACACTTCCTTCTTGAGGAGCGATCAAGCCATTTAAAGTTTTTGCTAGAGTTGACTTCCCCGATCCATTGGGCCCCACGATACTTAACCACTCCCCCTGCTTAACGGAGAAGGATACATCATTCAACGCCAAGTGGTCATCATCTATATTATATTTATACTTTATATTGTTCACTGTAATGATATCTGACATACTATTAACTCCAATATTCTAAGCTATAAAATGGACACTCAATGCCTCAATATTACCAAAAATAGCCTCTTAATACAATCTTAATCAGCTTTTTCAAGGCAAAATGTGTGCTATTCATACTCTATTTAACTAATTATGATTTTCTGCTGGCTTATCTAATCTTTCAATATCGGTCTGTAAGTAGCCCGCTTCTTCCAATTGTTGCGCTAGTTGCAATAATCGATATTCCTTCCCTTTACCCGCCCAGAAGTGTGTGCCGATTGGGTAGCCATCTGACGTCATAAATAGGGGCAGACTAATTGCAGGTTGACCGGCAATATTTTGGCTGAAAGCATATCCCATATAGTCATGTCCTTTTTTATATATTCGCATAATAAGCTCTTCTATAGCTTGCTCTGATAAATGTTCGGCTTGTTCCATCTCCTGCTCATAGGTACTGTATCCAAACTGTTCATGCTTTGGTGCGGGCCCATCTGTAATAGGTGTCAATGCTAGATCATAATTAGCCATAAACTTTTCGCGTTGTACGGTATATTGATCCCAAAAATTCAATATACTGGATAATTCATACGCTGGAATTTTTTCTCCAGCCTTATACATCACCCAAGTCATCGGTTCCATATCTTGCATAGTTAAGCGTCGCCCTAGTGAGTCTTCTATTTTATGGAACATCTCAGCAGCGCCGATACTCGTTACCTTATAATAGGTTCTCAATAACTTCTCATCATCTGTATTAGGTGAAATTTCGATTAATTCATGACCCAGTGCTTCCAATAGACGAACAGCTTTTGTTATATTATCTTTACTCGTCTTCGAAACAGTGGCCCCGATAGGAGACGTATAAGAAAAGGCAATTTTAAGCGGTTGATCAATTGGTTGTAATCTATCTTCTGATAATATAGGAAGGTTAAACGGTGCTTCAACTTGGTCAGCCTCTAATGTTTTCAATAAAGTCCATGTGTCTCTCACTGAACGAGTTAATGCAAAGTCAACTGCATTCCCATGACCCCTTCGATAGCCACTTGGTCCCACAATAATACGTCCACGAGAGGGTTTCAGTCCAATTAAGCCACTAAAACTTGCAGGCAAGCGAATACTCCCACCACCATCACTCGCCATCGCAATAGGTACAATTCCTGCTTTTAACGCCGCCGCTGCCCCACCACTAGATCCTCCTGCATTACGTGTTAAATCAAACGGTGTACGAACATGACCCGTATAGGTTGAATCACTAATCCCTTTAAAGGCAAATTCTGGTACATTGCTACGACCTACAATAATAAAACCCGCCTCAATAATACGCTCCACAAAATAATCTGTTGTTTCCGCAATATTCTGGTGAAGTAATTGTGATCCACTAGTCGCTGGAAAACCTGCCTGTTGTTGGCCCACATCTTTCAATAAGGTGGGAACTCCATAGAATGGCGGTAAAGTATGTAATTTATCTTTGTTCTCATCCAATACTTGAGCACGTTTTAATGCATATTCCTTTTGGACATGGGTCACCGCGTTAAGCATAGGGTTTAATGACTCAATATTCGCTAATGCCCGCTTCACTAACTCAACTGAGGTCACCTTATCCTGCTTAATGAGATTAGCATAATAAGTTGCATCTTTTGTAAATAAATTCATCGCAAAACTCCTCCTTCTGAATCAAATACCCTCATTATTATGACACATTGATTGAGTAATCAAAAGAAATACAACTCATTTTATATACAATATTGTTTAATAAAAATTATGTATAAAAAAAGCACTTTTGATATATGGTGTTTTCCTAGGAGGCACTCCTCCTAGGAAAACTAGAGCTAGACACTTGGTTACTTAACCCTCATTAAGTCCCATCATCATAACGCTCCATACATCGTAAGTGTTTCATCAAAACTTAAGATTATTCTTCTTCAGCTTCTTGTTCTGCTACTTCGCCTTTTTCAACGAATTCTAAAATAGCCATCGGTGCACCATCTCCGCGACGAGGTTCAGTGTTTAATACGCGAGTGTAGCCACCGTTACGGTTTTCGAATCGAACAGCGATATCATCGAACAATTTTTGAAGTGTTGACTGTACGATGATTTCATCTTCTGTTTCGCCGACTTCAGCTAATTCATTACGCAAGAAAGCTGCTGCTTGGCGTCGTGCGTGTAAGTCACCACGTTTACCAAGTGTGACCATTTTTTCAGCTAGTCGCTGTGTTTCTTTTGCGCGAGTTTTTGTCGTCTTAATACGGTCATTAATAATCAAATCAGATACTAAATCACGTAACATAGCTTTACGTTGTGAACTTGTACGTCCTAATTTGCGGTATCCCATAATTGTATCTCCTCCTTCGTCTTAAATTATTCTTCTCGTAAGCTTAAATCAAGCTCGGCTAATTTATTTTTCACTTCTTCCAGTGATTTACGTCCAAGATTTCGAACTTTCATCATTTCTGATTCAGTTTTACCAGTGAGCTCTTGTACGGTATTAATACCTGCTCGCTTCAAGCAATTGTATGAACGTACAGATAAATCAAGCTCTTCGATAGTCATCTCAAGCATTTTTTCCATCTGTGTTTCTTCTTTTTCTACCATGATTTCAGCATCTCGTGCTTCTTCAGTTAGATTAACAAAGATATCTAAGTGCTCAGTCATGATTTTCGCTGCTAAGCTCAAACCATCTTCTGGTGAAATAGATCCGTCTGTCCATACATCTAATGTTAGTTTATCGAATTGATCTTGTTCGCCAACTCGCGTGTTT